>Ga0302303_10001821_pt1 | contig 13323 bp, 15 predicted proteins | sample III_Palsa_E2_1_FD_194542 | JGI IMG/M metagenome (GOLD analysis project Ga0302303, IMG submission 194542) | Peat permafrost microbial communities from Stordalen Mire near Abisko, Sweden - III_Palsa_E2_1 | ecosystem: Environmental > Terrestrial > Soil > Palsa > Peat permafrost | place: Sweden... | reverse complement strand
AATGTTGAAGATGCAAAAAAGCGGGGCTTCCCCGGGCAGCACCCTATGGGGCCTGGGGTGAACAAACACCTGCCTATCCCGGCCAACCCCAGTTTTTATAATTCGCAAATGATGCTGAAAAGACAAGAAAGGGCGCGGTTTGTAAAAGATTCTATTGCAAAAAGAAATTTAAAAATACATGCTTTACCCAAACAGCAGCATTGATAAGCTTGGCTTTACCGAGGTAAAGGAACTGATAAAAAAACATTGCCTTAGTATTATGGGCCAGCAAATGGTTGATAAGATACAGGTAATGAATAATTACGACCAGGTACACAAGTTTTTGAGCCAGGCAAACGAGTTTAAAAACATACTGGTAAATGATGCCGCTTTGCCCATTCATCATTTTTTTGATATAAAATCACTGGCTAACAAGGCGAGGGTTGAAGGTGTTTTTTTGAGCGAAGAAGAGTTTTTCCAGGTGCAGGCATCGTTAACCACTGTTTTCGCGGTTATAGCTTATTTTAGCGATCGCGAAGGTCAATATCCTAACCTGGAGGCCTTGTTTGAGCATTTACCTATTGAAAAAGCTATCCTCCGGAAAATTGAGCAGGTAATAGATGCTAAAGGGAAGATAAAACCCAATGCATCGCGCGAGCTGATGGATATTACATCGGGCATTGCCAAGGCCGAGCAGGAAGCCAGGAAAAAAATAGACCAGGTTTTTAAAAGCGCTTCATCAAATGGCTGGACGGCCGATGGCTCATTAACCACACGAGACGGTCGTTTGTGCATACCTTTACTGGCTGAAAATAAACGTAAGCTGAAGGGGTTTATTCATGACGAATCATCGTCTGGGCAAACGGTTTATATGGAGCCTGAAGAGGTATTTACCCTCAACAACCGCATCCGCGACCTTGAATTTGAGCGCCGCCGCGAAATTGTAAAAATACTTACGTTGCTTACCAACGAATTACGCCCTTATGTGCCGCTTCTGTTATCATACCACGGCTTGTTAACTAAGCTTGATTTTGTACGTGCCAAAGCCTTGTTTGCCATTGATATTGAGGGCGAAATGCCGGTTGTGGTTAACGAGGCACGGTTTAAACTGGTAAATGCCCGCCACCCGCTGTTGTTTTTAAATTTTAAAAAGGAACATAAAACAGTAGTGCCGCTAAATGTGCAGGTGGATGAGGGCGGCCGCATTATAATTGTATCCGGGCCTAATGCAGGTGGTAAATCTGTATGTATGAAAACAGTAGGCTTATTGCAGATAATGACACAGGCCGGTTTACTGATACCCGCAGCCGAAGCCAGCGAGGTAGGCATATTTAAGCAGGTTTTTGTTGATATTGGTGATGACCAGTCTATCGAAAGTGATTTGAGTACCTACAGCGCGCATTTGGGCAAAATGAAATACTTTGTTGAGCATGCCAATAGTGGTACGCTGGTTTTAATTGATGAATTTGGTACAGGTACCGATCCGCAGTTTGGTGGCCCGATAGCGGAGGCGGTGCTGGAATCGTTAAACCACAAAAAGGTACGGGGGATGATAACTACGCATTACTCCAACCTCAAAATTTTCGCCAGCAGCACACCGGGGCTCGAAAATGCCTCCATGCTGTTTAATAATGTGGAGATGATACCACGTTATATACTGGAGGTCGGCAAGCCGGGCAGCTCGTATGCTTTTGAAATTGCGCAAAAAATAGGTTTGCCGCAAAACGTGCTCAATCTCGCCAAAAGCAAAATCAGCGCCGGGCAAAAAAAAGTGGATACTTTACTGGTTGATTTGGAACGTGAGAAAAAGGAAATATTCGACACCAAAATAAAGCTTGATAAACAACAACGGCAGGTAAACAGCCTGTTAGCCGAAAATGAGCAGTTGAAAAGCTATCTCGAAGAAAACAAAAAGTCGCTGATCCGCGATGCTAAACAAGAGGCAAAGGACATTATTTTAAATGCCAATAGGCTGGTAGAAAATACCATTGCCGAAATAAAAAGCAGCAACGCCGATAAGGAAAAAACCCGCGACCTACGCGAAAACCTGAATAAAGAGCTGCAAAAAAATACGGTTAAAGCCGAAGTTAAAAAACCTGTTGCTGCTGTAGATGAATTAAAACCCGGCGATTGGGTAAAACTAAATGATTCTGAAACTACCGGGCAGGTGATAGAAATTGCCAAGGATAACGTAATAATAGCCATTGGCGAATTGCGTACCGTAGCGAAGAAGAACAGGGTACAAAAGGTTTCGAAAAAAGAAGTACCTAAGGAAGCGCGTAAAAGCTACAATTCGCATACCGGCGATATGGCCAGCTTTAGCCCCGAAATTGACGTGCGCGGCCAGCGTACCGAAGATGCGCTGGGAAATATAGAACGCCTGCTCGACCGCGCCCTGATGATGGGCTTTGGCAACCTCAAAATCATTCATGGCAAAGGCGATGGAATACTCCGCAAAATGATACGCCAGTACCTCAAAAAATACGACCAGGTTGACCGTATGGAAGATGAACATGCCGATAGGGGCGGCGATGGGATTACTTATGTTTATTTGAAATAATCCCACACACATCATTTACCACACGCCGGGAGATATCTACGTTTCAATATGCTGCACCCTGTCGTCATCATCTTCGCCAACTTTTTGCTGGTCGGGTAATTCATTAGGGCCAGGAATGTTGGGTTGACCATTGCCATCGTCATCATCCGTGCCTTCAATATAATCTTCCTGCGGGTGCGGGCGGTCATTTTCGCCATTGCCGCGTTCAACTTTTTCGGGTTTTGGGTCGCCATTGCTTGCATTGGGTTGTGCTTTGCTGTAATCCGGCGCGCCATCCTGGTTTTTGGCTGTAAAGTTTGTATCCTCGGGGTGTTCTTCAGATGGTTCGGTACGGGCGAAATAAGCATTACTATAGCCCGCGTTACGCGAGGGGTTGTTTTTATCATCGCCGGCAGGGGTAAGGTTATTTTGACCGAAGTTTTTTCCGCCTGTACTTTTGCCCTCAGTTGGGTTAGCAGTTTGGTCGCCTTTGCCAAACAAATAAGTCTTTTTCAAATCATCCTCTTCCGCATTATCATCACCATCCACACGGTAAGCATTGGGTTTGCTATCTGTTGATGCTTGTTGGTGATCGTCCCCGTCGCCAACAAACTTATCCTCATTAAAATTCATAGGTTATATTATTTGATGTATAAATTATAATACCTCAAACTTTTAATTGTTTTTATTTTTTATAGAATAGAGGGATATTCAACTTACTTTAATAAAATTCACCTCGTTACGCCGGCAGGTGATACATGATATAGATGTTACAGCAGTAAATTGTCTTAATCACTGACTATGCTGATTATTTGATTGTGCTGATTTTTTAGAAAATCAGCGAAAGTGTTTTTTTTGTTTTAATTGTTTTTTCTGTTTAAACTGTTTAAAGTGTTTTAACTGTTTTAATTGTTTTTTCTGTTTAAAGTGTTTTAACTGATCCGGGTGTTTTATTTGTTGTTACCGTTTGTGTTGTTGTATTTGGTTATTTATCCGAACCACAGATTCACGCAGATGCCAAATCAACAAAACCATCAACTAAAAAAGCTAATTTTGCTTACCAATTATAAAACATGAATAAAGTTGTTAACGATGCTGATGAAGCCATTAGTGGCATTACCGATGGCATGACCCTGATGCTGGGCGGCTTTGGCATGTGCGGCCTGCCCGAAAAATGTATAGCCGCGCTGGTTAAAAGCGGCGTTAAGGAGCTTACTTGTATATCCAACAATGCCGGGGTTGATGATTTTGGTATCGGGCTAATGCTGAAGCAGCGGCAGGTGAAAAAAATGATATCATCCTACGTTGGCGAAAATGCCGAATTTGAAAGGCAACTCCTAAGTGGCGAACTGGAAGTAGACCTGATCCCGCAAGGTACATTAGCAACCCGTTGCATGGCAGCAGGTTACGGCATGCCCGCTATTTTTACCCCGGCGGGTATAGGTACCGAGATAGCCATTGGCAAGGAAATCCGCAATTTTAATGGCAAGGATTATTTAATGGAAATGGCTTTTGATGCCGATTTCGCCATTGTAAAAGCCTGGAAGGGTGATACCATGGGTAACCTGGTTTATCGCAGCACCGCTCGTAATTTTAACCCGGTAATGGCCATGGCCGGCAGAATAACCATAGCCGAAGTAGAACATTTAGTTGAACCCGGCGAACTGGACCCCGACCATATTCATACACCCGGTATTTATGTGCATAGGATTTTTGAAGGGAAGGATTATGAGAAAAGGATTGAGAATAGGACTGTAAGGAAGAGGATTTGAAAATGAGGTAATTTGAAAATTTGAAAATTAGGTAATTTAAAAATGAAGAAATGGATAAATTTTATTTTAGATAAACATGAGAGATGATAAAGAGAATGTAATTGTTAAGCTGACGTTTGAGTTTGCATTGGCTATTATTGAGTTTTCAGAACTTTTGGAGGAGAAAAGGAAATTTGTGCTGGCAAAACAGATACTTAAAGCAGGCACTTCTATTGGTGCTAATGTGCGTGAGGCTCAAAATGCGGAAAGCAAGAATGACTTTATCCATAAGTTGAAAATAGCTGCTAAGGAAGCTGATGAGGTGGAGTATTTTCTTCTTTTATGCAAATTCTCAAAAAACTATCCTTATGATCCCTTATTACATGACCAATTGGTGGTAATCATTAAAATACTATCCAAAATTATTTCTAGTTCAAAAGGATATTAAAATAATTTTCAAATTTTCAAATTAACTAACTTTCAAATTATTTTATGTTAGACAAAGAAGGCATCGCGAAACGAATAGCCAAAGAAATAAAAGACGGGTACTACGTAAACCTTGGTATAGGCATACCTACGCTGGTGGCTAATTATATACCCGATACTATGGATGTGGTGCTGCAATCTGAAAACGGTTTGCTGGGCATGGGGCCTTTCCCATTTGAAGGTGAGGAAGACCCGGATACCATTAACGCGGGCAAGCAAACCATTACCCGACTGCCCGGCTCGGCGATTTTTGATTCGGCCTTGAGTTTTGGGATGATTCGGGCCAAGAAGGTTAACCTGACTATTTTAGGCGCTATGGAAGTTTCTGAAAACGGTGATATAGCCAACTGGAAAATCCCCGGTAAAATGGTAAAGGGCATGGGCGGGGCGATGGATTTGGTGGCATCCGCCGAAAATATCATTGTAGCCATGCAGCACGTAAACCGCGCAGGCGAATCAAAGCTATTGCCTAATTGTACCCTGCCTTTAACCGGCGTAAACTGCGTTAAAAAAATAGTAACTGAATTGGCTGTGCTTGATGTATTGCCCGGCGGCGGTTTTAAACTGCTTGAACGCGCGCCGGGAGTAAGTGTGGAGGAGATTAAAAAAGCGACTGCTGGAAGGCTGATTATTGAAGGTGAAGTGCCTGAGATGGACGTTTAATTCTCTGCACGCGCCATTGCGAGGTACGAAGCAATCCTCGATAGAAAAGTTCGCCGCCCGCATGTCGAAGATTGCCGCGCTGCGCTCGCAATGACGATTTTGATAAGCTTAAATCAAAACCTTATCACGTAACTCTTTAGAAATTTCTTCCGTCACACAAATAATATCATCAGCAACATGGGTATTGTTTACAATAACCTGGTCGCATTCATCTCTATAGGGCAGCAAATATTCTTTATAAGCGGGTACCACGTGGTTTAGCCATTTGTATACTACGTCATCGTGCGAGTAGCCACGTTCCAGTAAATCGCGTTTAAGGCGGCGTTGCAGGGCTACTTCATCATCGGCTTCAATAAATATTTTCAAGTCTAATAACTCGGCTATCTTTCTGAAATGCAGTATAAACAGGCCTTCAATTATGATGATGGGAGCGGTATTTATCTCCAGCATTTTGGGTACGGCGCTAGGGTTGTTAAAGGTGTATTCTTTTTTGTAGACGTTTTCGCCTTTAATCAGCTGCTCAATATCTTCTTCAAAATGCTTATTATCAATAGTATGCGGCAGGTCGAAATTAAACAGTTTATTTTCCTCTGCGGTCATATCCGGCGGTATGGGGAAATAATAATCATCCTGAGATAGCAATGAAACTTCGCTTTTGCTGAAATGCTTTAGGAAACAATTTAAAAAAAAAGTTTTACCCGAGCCGCTCCCACCGGCAATACCAATTATGAACGGTTTTTTATTCATTAGGGCTGCCGTAACTGATAATCACGTGAAAACGTTTATCAAGGGCGCCTAACGAATCGGCAACATTTTTTGTTACCACGATGATAACATCCTTTGTCGATTCATTATCGGTAAAGCGGCCCACCACTTTTGCATAAGTGGTAAGGTTAGTCATGGGGTTGGTTATTTTTATAACCGTGCCTATCGGCGCAGTGCGGTGCAGCACTAATTTTTTATTAGGGTCAAGGTCGGCATCATCCATCCAGGTGGCTACACCTTTTTCGTCCTTCTCATATAAGCCAAAACGGTTAGGGCTGTTTACGTGCGGATTATTGCTGCTGTCAACAGGGGCTACAACAGTATTATCCTGTTTGGCAACTTCCTGTTGCGGCGCAGGTGCTGTTGCCGCGGGCGCCTGCGGACTGCCTATAGGCACCTTTATAATTTGCCCGGGTGTAAGCTCGGTTGAGGTTAAGCCATTAATAGCGGTTATGTTTTCAACGGTGGTGCCAAAGCGTTTGGCTATGGCGTACAATGTTTCGCCGGCAGATACTTTATACTCTTGTGTTGGCTGGTTGGCAGGGGCTGCTGTTTGTTGCGGTGCTTGCTGTGTTTGTGCTACAGGCTGCTGCCTTACAACAGGCGGCGGGGTAGGCTGTACGATAGCCTGCGGTTTGCCCGTGTTTTCGAGGAAGGACCTGTCGGTTGGTATTTTTACTACGTTGCCAATAACCAGTGGCGCGTTATTATTGAACTGCATAATTGCCTTAGGGCTTACGTTATAACGCCTGCCTAATGAGTAGTAATTATCTTTTGCATCCAGTTTATGAAGAATAGTTTTTTTACCGTCGCGGTTTTCTATGCCTATCGAATCGCGTAGCGGGTTAGCAAAAACGGCTATAGAAGCGGTGAGTAAAAAGGTGGTTAATAATATAATTTTTAATTTCATAGTATATTGTAATACAGTAAATTATAAGTTTAAAACTTTTAATTCAGTTTTATTTTTAATATAAATCAAGCGGTTTTTATGAACTATAAACGCCTCGGGCTGTAGTTTCTGTATATCGGTATTTAATAAATCGTCATAAATTTTATCCGTACCATCCACTACAAACAAATACTGTTTTAGTTGTCCCGCCTGTAAAGTGTGCAAAGATACAATTCTCAAATTATTGTGCTCCAGGTAATGCACACTATTTCCAAAAGGGGCAAGGGGAAGCAGTTTTGTAGGTAATTGTTCGGGCGAAATGAGTTGTGGTGTCAGTATATTATTTTGCAGTTCTGGCAAAACAGCAGGTTCGTAAACCCGTGTTGTAGCGCCGGTTTTAACGTCGGCTAAAAATAATTTTTTTGGGTGAATGTGCGTATCGTAAACAATAGGGCCGTTTACGGTTAAATGGTCAAAAGCATATACATAATTGCTCCAAAGCTCTTTCCCGCTAAATGCATCTATGGCAACAATGCCCTTATGTATCGGCCCCGCTGCCGATTGGTAATTGTGCAGCAACAACACGCCGTTAAATGCAGCTTCTATGCCGGTAAGCCAGCGCTCGGGAGTGGTAATGTCTTTAAAATAAGTGTTGTCGCTGGTGAGTGAGATAGCCGAAAAACTAACCTGTTTTTCGGCATCATTACGTGCCTCAATAAAAATAGTATCGCTTATTTCATCAACCTCCAGCCGCCAAATGGTGCCGTTAAATTGTTGGTTGATGAATGTGTGCAGTGCTTCCATATAAGAGATTGCAAATATGGGTATTAATAGTAAAACTATCTATTGCGCAGATCTAAAAAGCGCAATACTGTTAGCTTATCATATTAATCATGTTAGCAATCGCATTAGGGGAATGCAATATCTCCGTAGCTACCAAAGTGTCCTTAGCTGTTTCAGATGCCCTTTTGCGCATTTGTTTTTCATAAGCAGCAATGGCCGACTGTATATCCGCAAACTCATCACTTAAAAGGCATTGGCTTAGTTCTAACGCATCCAGCATGGCCATGTTTACGCCTTCGCCGGCAAAGGGCGGCATCAGGTGGGCGGCATCGCCAAGCATGGTTAGGTTTGACAGGGTTTTCCAAGTTTGATTTAAAGGCATGCAATATTGTGGGCGCGGGATAAAGGTGCCCGTAGCGTTTTCAAACAATTCGAGATATGTATTGTCCCAACCTTTATATTCTTGCTTAAACCAGGCTAATGCCTGCTGTTTATCGGCAAAATCAATCCTGCTTTCCTTATACCAGTTTTCATCCTCTTTCCAGCTAGTATAAAATACCAGGCTGCCATCGCCTTTTGATGCAACAATTAATGATTTTGAATCGTCCAGTACAAACAATTTGCCGCCGTTTAACAACTCATGTATTTTAGGGCTTTCGGTTGCCGAGCGGTGCACCGCACCTTCCAGCGCCATAATACCGACATAAAAAGGCTTTATGAGTGTAACATAAGGGCGTATTTTCGAGTTTGCGCCATCGGCGGCAATCACTAAATCCGCATAGACGTTATTGCCGGTTTTAAATTGTATTTCCCAGCCGGTATTTTTAGGCGTTAAACCCGTAAATTGTCTATTCCATAAAACCGTACCCTCGTTTAACGATTCCAAAAGGATTTTTTGCAAAGGCCCGCGATCAATTTCGGGGCGAGCAATTTCTTCTTCGGTTTTTGGACTGTCTTCGAATTTTACTTGTGCGGTTTTATCTAAAATGCGCATCTTATCCGCACCAGGGCGGTAGTTTGCTTTAAAAGCATCCATTAATCCCGCATGCCGCAGGGCATTTAAGCCCGATTCTTCGTGCAAATCAAGCGTAGCGCCTTTTGGGCGCGCATCTTTATGTAAATCTCTTTCATAAACTTTTATATCCGCGCCCTGCATTTGTAATAGCCGGGCAAGTGTTAAACCGCCGGGGCCTGCGCCTATGATGGCTATTTTTTTATTGGTTAACAGTTTCATTTCAATATTCCTTTAATCACTACTTCGCAGCACTCTAACATTATTTTTTCGGCTATAATTTGCGTTGGCCTTGCCTTATAATCAAAATACTCGTTTACCAACTCCAGCACAGGGGAAAACAGCAAGGCGCGGTGCACTTCAAACGGGAAATCCTTAATTACGCCCGTTACTATATTGCGTTGTACAAAGCTCACAATCGGGCCAAAGTAGTCCCCTTCTTTAATGTTTTTTTGCTGGTAGGCTTTGTTAAGCAGGGGAGATGATTTGCCATATTGCATGAGCGCGAAGGCATGACGGTTATCCTTCAAATACCTAAATCCGTTTAACCATAACAATTTAATGCCATCGGCAAATTCCATTTCGGGGTTAAAATTTTCCAGCACCGCTTTTTCGTATTCGCCTAAAACCTCTTCTATATAAAGCTTAATTAAAAAATCTTCCTTGTTATCATATTTGATGTAGATGGTACGCGGCGATACATTGGCGGCCTTGGCCAACTTTTGCATGCTGAGGTTTTCAAGGCCCTCATCGGCAATTATTTGCAAGGCTATGCTGCGCAGGGCTGCTTCTTTTTCTAAATTTTTTGGCCGCATTTATCTGGTATTAAAATTTGATGCAAATATAAGTAAATGTTTATTTACTTATAAAAATTAAATAAAAAAATGTCATTTCGAGCGACAGCGAGAAATCCTAAACAACAGGCATAGTCCGCTATGCACTTCGAAAAGATTCTTCGCTAACGCTCAGAATGACAAGGGGGATAGTTTATTTACTCTCCTTCAGGAAAATCAGCGCCGGTGGTGGTATCGGCCCAGGTATCAAAATCCTTTTTTAGTACTTCCAGTTTATTGCGGGCACCTTTTAATGCAGCCGAACCTAATAACAGGTGTAAGGGCGGATTTTCATCTTCAACGGCTTTTACAATGGCTTTGGCGGCGCGCACCGGGTCGCCGGGTTGTTTGCCGCTATAGCCGCGAATGTTATTTTTATTGGCTTCGGCAGTTTGTTTATAATCGTCAATTACAATTTTGCTGTTATTAGCCGAGCGGCCTGCCCAATCGGTACGGAAACCGCTGGGGCAAACAACGGTAACTTTAATGCCCAGTGGTGCAAGTTCTTTTGATAAGGAATCTGAAAAGCCATCAACCGCGAACTTAGTGGCATTATAGTAGCCCACAGCCGGGAAACCAACCAGGCCACCAATAGAGGCCACGTTTACAATATTACCGCTGCGTTGCTTGCGCATGCCCGGTAAAACCGCGCGCGTCATTTCGGCAAGCCCCCAAAAGTTTATCTCGAACATGCGGCGCACTTCATCTTCTTCACTTTCTTCTATCGCCCCAAAATAACCTATACCGGCGTTGTTAACCAGTACATCTATGCGCCCGAATTTTTTTATCGCCTCAGCCAGCGACGATTTAATTTCATCCGCTTTTGTTACATCCAGCTTTACGGCGATTGCGGTATCGGGATAATCGGAAACAATATCCTCCACATCCTCAGTTTTGCGCGACGCTACTACCGCCTGGTGACCGCTTTCTAAAACATATTTTGCCAGTTCGCGCCCAAACCCGGTGGAACAGCCTGTTATAAACCATACTTTACTCATTGTGAATTTTAATTTGTTATCAAAATAACAATACGGTAGGGAATTGTTTGTCAGGATAAGTTCATTTTGGGTTAATGAATGCCTTCAAATTACATTGGCTATGAAATTTGCTTTTTTACTTGTTTTGGATAGATTTACGTAATCATCATTAAAGCAATGCCTTTACCTAATAATAGAATCCATACTGTTCTGAATTATCTGATAGCTGCTGTTTGGGTAATAAACGGACTTTTGTGTAAAGTGTTAAATTTTGTGCCCAGGCACGAACGTATAGTTGCCAGAATTTTAGGCGATGCACATGCTGTACTCTTAACAAAAGCAATTGGCTGTGCAGAAATTTGTATGGCAGTATGGATAATAAGCGGTATTAAACCACGCTTAAATGCTGTAACACAAATCATTGTCGTTGCCGCCATGAATGCTATTGAATTTTCTCTTGCGCCCGACCTTTTACTTTTCGGCAAAATAAATGCAGTTGTGGCTTTGGTATTTATCGCTGTAATTTATGTTAATGAGTTTATGTTAAATAAGGTATTAACGCAACAGGCATAGATGTTTTCATTTTTAAAAGATCATTCTTTTGCTGTTGAGGCTTTTTTTGAAAGTTCGATTGTTTTAACTTTTGCCATACCCAAAGAAGAATTACAGCCATTAATACCCGAGTGCCTTGCTTTAGATGTTTTTGATGATAAATGGGCATTTATAGCAGTAGCAATGGTACAAACAACAGGACTCAAACCTAAAGGATTTCCATCCTTTTTAGGCAATGATTTTTTTTTGATAGGATATAGGATTTTTGTTAGATACACTAACCAATCGGGTAAAAATCTGCGGGGTTTGTACATTCTGAAATCTGAAACAGATAAAAAGAAAATGGAGATTTTAGGTAACATTTTCACACATTATAATTATACTACAACGGATGTAAACAAAATACTAAACGAAGATAAAATTAGCATTAAATCAATCGGCTCTGCTTTTAAGGTAGATTTGAAATTTGGGCAAAAGGATATACCACTCCCGGTCGACTCACCCTTTAGAGACTGGAAGGAGGCTCGGCGATATGCAGGGCCTTTACCGTTTACCTTTACCTACAATGCCGATAAAAAAAAGGTATTAATTATAGAAGGGGTAAGGGAAAATTGGGTGCCGCAGCCATTAGAAGTTATTGAATATGATTTTTCTTTTTTTGAAGAAATGAAAATCAAGAACGCAAAACTGGCAAATGCATTTATCATTAAAAATATACCTTATTACTGGAAGAAAGGCAAAATTGAGCAATGGAACAGCTAAGAAAACCTTTGCAAGGAGTAGGCAATATTATAAGATTTAACAGGCATTTTTATTTGCTTGCAATAGTTGCTGTGATTATGATATTTTTAGGTAGCCATTATATAGCGCAGCCTTATGCTTTGTTAAAAGAGATTGTGATAGGCGTAATAGTTATTACAACTTCAATATCATTACTGGTTTCATATTACATTTATGATTTTTCAGGTTTGTACCAACTGAATTGGTTGAACCAACTATCTATCACCAATGGGACGATATTAAATATCCATGCAGGGTTTGACGAAACAAGCAGTTTGCTTCGCCAAAAATTCCCAAATGCCGAACTTACCGTATTTGATTTTTATGATCCTGTAAAGCATACAGAGATTTCAATAAAGCGTGCAAGAAAAGCTTACCCGGTTTTTGAAAATACTATTGTAGTTAATACACACAAGCTACCATTGCCGGATAGTTATGCCGATTACATTTTCGTGATTTTTTCGGCTCATGAAATAAGGCACTTAAATGAAAGAGATATTTTTTTTGCAGAACTTAAGAGGGTTTTGAAAAACAAAGGTAATATAGTGATAACCGAACACCTCAGAGATTTACCTAACATGTTGGCTTATAACATAGGTTTTTTCCATTTTATGAGCGGGGCATTATGGCGAAATACTTTTAAAAAGTCGGGTTTAGTTGTTTGCGAAGAGTTTAATTTTACACCGTTTATAACAACGTTTATTCTGGCAAAGTATGAAAACTAATCTCGAAATAATTGGAGGCTTGTTAATCTTGCTTGCGTTAATGCATCTTTTTTTCCCGAAATATTTTAACTGGACTAACGAACTAAGGCAATTAAGCCTTATAAACCGACAGATGATTTATGTTCACACCTTTTTTATAGCTTTTATTTTGTTATTAATGGGAATGTTGTGTTTAACGTCCTCAACCGATATTATTGAAACATCATTAGGTACTAAATTGTCACTGGGTTTTGGTTTATTTTGGCTCATCCGGCTTTTGATACAGGTATTTGGCTATTCATCCCTGCTTTGGAAAGGTAAGCGATTTGAGACAATAGTACATGTGGCTTTTACCCTTTGCTGGGCGTATTTCAGCTTTGTGTTTTTATATATTTATATTATAAAAAGCTAATGATCCATTTTTGATTTTTTAGCAGCACCGGGTAAAAAAAGAACCGCCACAAATGATATGGCGATACACAGGCTTAAATACCAAAAAAACCATTGCGTATGGCCCAATTGTTTAAACCAAAGTGCTATATATTCGGCAGTGCCGCCAAATATAGCAACTGTTAGGGCGTAGGGCAGGCTTACCCCCAATGAGCGTATA
>Ga0302303_10001819_pt1 | contig 13328 bp, 9 predicted proteins | sample III_Palsa_E2_1_FD_194542 | JGI IMG/M metagenome (GOLD analysis project Ga0302303, IMG submission 194542) | Peat permafrost microbial communities from Stordalen Mire near Abisko, Sweden - III_Palsa_E2_1 | ecosystem: Environmental > Terrestrial > Soil > Palsa > Peat permafrost | place: Sweden... | reverse complement strand
TGGGGGGATTACCGGGCTACCTCACCAAACGCGGCGCCGACGTGGGCGGCGGTTCGAGCCTTGCATGGTGGACGGCGACCATCGTCGTCGCGGTACTGTTCGGCTACGGCCACTACTACAAGGGGCCGGCAGGCATCCTTGATTCGTCGGTGGCCGGTCTGATCCTCGGCGCGGCGTTCCTGCTCTCCGGCCGTAATCTCTGGACAACCATTCTGGCGCACGGATTCATCGATACCATTGCCGTCGTGCTCGTGTTCCTGGGACTGGCGTCATGAGGCCATCGCGCCGGGTGTCCCGCCAGTTCCGCTCATGTTCGCTTGCGCTGGCGAAGGCAGGCTGGCAACAACGCGGTAGAAGAGTGGTGTCGGACAAGAATGGTGTCAGGGACAATTTGATTGTCACGGTGGCGTGAGAAACGGTGTCGAAAATTGTCCCTGACACCTTTTCCTCAGGTTTTCTCGCTTGAGAAAGTGCACTTCGACCCTGATGCTCTTGACTCTACGACTCCGTCCAGCATGTGGCCATGTTCAACAAAATCAGAAACTGGCGCATACGGCGCATCGTCGCTCGGCACCCGATCGCCGAATCGCTCTGGCAAGAGGCGCTGCAGCGCTGTGCCCCGGCGCGCAGGCTGGGCGCTTCCGATCAGGCGACGCTGCGCGTGCTGGCAACGTTGTTCCTGGAGAGCAAGGCGCTGGAGCCAACCAAGGGTTTGCAGCTTGACGACGCCGATCTTGTCTTGCTCGCGACGCATGCTTGCGTACCCATCCTGAAACTTGGCATCGATTGGTACGACGGCTGGCGCAGCATCATCGTGTACCCGGACGCGTTCATTCCACGTCGCCCAAAAATCGATGCCGCTGGGGTGGTGCATCAAAGCGACACCCTGTTGGCCGGTGAGGCATGGGGGCGTGGCCCGGTGATCCTGTCGTGGGCAAATGTGCTGGATGCCGGCAAGAAACCGGGGCGCAACGTGATCATCCACGAAATGGCGCACAAGCTCGACATGCTCAACGGGGACGCCAACGGCTTTCCGCCATTGCATCGGCGCATGGATCGCCGCGTGTGGTCGCAGGTCTTCTCGAGCGCGTGGGATCGCCTGAAGGAGGAACAACGCAACGGGAGCGAGTTGCCGATTGACCCGTACGCGCTCGAAAGCCCGGCCGAGTTTTTTGCGGTGGCCAGCGAACAATTTTTCGAGATACCGGCAACACTCCAAGAGCATTTGCCGGACGTCTATCAACAGCTCGAGCAGTTTTACCGGCAGCACCCGTTCTGAGCGTTCAGTGACAAAGAATGAACCTCTCAAGGTTCTACAGGCAGCGTGACTGTGGGTTCCGGTGGTTATGGGTCGAAAGCGGAATTACTTCAAATACTTTTCAATCGTGCCGACAACCTGCCTACCCTGCAGGCTGGAGCCTTCGGGGTTGAAATGAATGTCATCCAAGTAGAGATTCGGATAACGCAGCATCAACGTATATTGATCGTCAACGGCGATCAAATCGCGATTCACGATTTGCAGTGCCTCAGCATTCCTCACCTTGATACGCTTATTTGAAGGACCAAGCGGATCGTCCTTTTTTACCGGAGTTGTGGATGCCCAAATGAGGTGGGCGCCGGAAGCGATCTTTCGAAGCGTCGTAACATAGCTCGGGAAGAATGCTGCGTACTCCTTTTCGGTATAAGACCAGCCATGCATCCCGTTATTGAAATGAATTATGCTGAATTTCACGCTCTCCAACGCAGCGAACTCGTTCAACTGTATATCCAGGCGCGGATCTCCCAGGCTGGTCGAAGCAGCAAATAAATAGACATTGGCTCTACCGCTGAGCTCTCGCTGCACCTCGGGGAAGTAGTTGCGAGTAATGGAATCTCCGACCAAGAGAACGTTCGGCAGCTGATGATCAACTTGGGTAGGCCTAACCGCCCAGGTCCATTCGATGACTTCAGGTTGAGAAGTTGACTGCGCCTGGCAGCACGCCGAAATGCACAAAAGTGTGCACAGACTGAGCGCCACCCATACCTTGCAATGATTACGGATCATTTTTTCCTCATGCGTCCGATGGATTGAGAATGCGCGTCAGCTACGCGTTTACAGTGATTAGCCTCACCACTTTTAATCCTATACGCAGCTCATGCTGAGAGGCAGCACTAGCCGCATTCCATACCCTAGCGGCGGCGTCCAAACGCGCTTCCGGCAGGACCCCATGAGATGTCCGTTCCGAGTTGAAAGCAGACCTTAGGCTATCTTGCTGGTCAGTCCCGAAGACAGCGGAAGAGTCGATGGCTTCCAAAACAAGAAGTACGCCGCCGGAACGAAGTAAAAGAGGAGCCAATGGCCGGAGAAGCCGCGTAATTCATTTGCTTTGAGCGCGGTGAACTCCGTCGGGGTAAGTTCACGAATTAGCGCGCCATGCTCCATGAGAAGGTACTTCCCATTCTCCACGGTGGGATTGCCGCCTTCGGAATGGAGCAAGAACAAAGCAAAGTTGACAATCGCGTATACAAAGATCGCGCCCCCGAGCACAGCAGCCCATGGAGGCAAGCCTTTCGCCATGCTGAGCAAGGATTGATTGCCAACGAAATCCTTCCGGCTGAAAAAAACGAAAGGGCCGAATACAACGAAAACTCCAGCATGGAGAAGCCAGACAGAGGGAATAGATGACGCAATATCCACACCCATCAACGCTTCAACGTGCACCGCGAGCGAGATCAAAAAACCCGCCAAGGCAGCAAAACCTAGCGCGTACCGAAATAATTGAGTCATCGCATGTTTCCAATCTTTCTGCCTGCCCGCACATTGACCGCATGCACCACACATCTCACCAACGGGTGGTAAGACCCCTTTCTTCCACGTGACTCTAGCTTCGGCTGGTTACCGTTACAACGAGGTCCGTTCCGGGTCCAGGCTGTGTGAAAACTATTTGCGTTGCTCGCGAGAGTCGCATTCTGAGCAATGAGCAGATGTCCAGACACTGAGATTTCGCCACAGACGGCAAAAAACAGTCGAGATTTGCGCTCGTCAGAGCCGACCTTGAGTTTTCACACAGCCTGGGTCGAAAACGGCCACTTAGCGCCAGCTTATCCAAAGACACCTGCACCATGGCTAGTCAGTCGGATCGCAATCGCCTCACAACCTATGATTTCTTACGCAGCCAATTGTCAAAGAAGTCGAGCACACGCACCTTGTAATCGGCCCCGACGTATCCGTACAGGTCAACGTGCCTGGCTCCATGCACTACCCACAACTCCTTTGGTCCTTTCGCTGCATGGAACATCGCGTAGGATTCGGCAATGGTCGTGTCCCGATCGCGGTCACCCACGATCAGCAGCTTGGGCATTGCCAAATGGCCGATATGGTCAATAGGGCGTAGCTGGTCGGGATAAATGTCCAGATGAAGGTGCAAAGTAGATAGCAGGAGAGGCGCTAGCCATGGACCCATAGGTCCAAGGTGTATAGCCAGCCGATCCTCTGTTGCCTGCCTGATCGTTGGATAGACCTGTTCCAGTACAACAGCGTCTGCATCCACATCAGGTTCGGCGAGAATCGTCGCAGCACCGCCCATCGATGTACCAATGATGCCGACGCGTTCGCCCGGCAGATGTTGGTGGAGATATCGCAGCGATGCCTTCACGTCCCCCGCCTCGCGGTAGCCGAAAGTAATCGCTTTACCAGGACTTTCACCCGATGCTTGGAAGTCGATCAATAGCACCGCATAGCCAGCTGCATGTAGGAACCTAGCGCGATTGACCATAGCCCGCCGGTCCGCGCGAACACCATGAAGCAAGAGAACCGCGCCTTGATTCTTGGTACCAGCGACAAACCAACCGTGGACGGGCTCACCTTCTGCATCAGGAAATATCACTGCCTGAGCGGCGAGGTCAGAGGGTGGCTGTCCAATGGGGCTTTGGGTGGGACCAACGAGAAGCGAACCGGCTATCCACACACCAACAAGCGTCAGAAGTGCAATCAGCACGAAAAAAGCAAGCCATTTCACGCGTCGTACGTTATGGGCCATGAGATATGTGAACCGACGATCCATGTTTCTGAGCCCATAATTTACATCGAGGATCGCATTCGATTGGGGACATTTGGCTGCCAAGATTATGTCCGTTGCGCCGTCGAAAGTGGGCCTAACAAAAATGCCAGTACACCCGTTTGTCAGCAATCAGCCCCTTCGGGTGCCGGTCGGGATCAGTGCCCTGTTCAGGCCTTATCGGAATCGATGTTCAACTCGACCGGAATTTGCGCGTGACACCGGAACGACTTCCGTAGAAAGTGCACTCTTACCCAAGTTTCTGACTCCCCCATGAGGAACCTCTGTACATGAAAAAAGCCGCCCTGGCCTCGGCGCTGGTTTCGCTCGCCTGCCTCATCTCAGTTGCCTTGCCCGCTGCGCCCGCATTGGGTTCCGATGGTTCGAAGGTCACGCCCGACATGATCCAGACCGCGTCGGACATTCCGGCCGACTGGAAGCAACCGCAGAGCAACTTCGACTACGTCAAGCGCGAGGTGATGATCCCGATGCGCGACGGTGTGAAGCTGCACACCGTGCTGCTAATCCCGAAGGGCGCGCACAACCTGCCGATGCTACTCGAGCGCACGCCATACAACACCGACACCTTCACACCCGACAACAGCCCGCACATGGCCGATGCGGTGTGGTCGGGCGACAAGGACTGGGCTGACGGCAGCACCATCCTGGTGTGGCAGGACATCCGCGGCAAATACGGCTCGGAAGGCAAATACATCATGACGCGCCCGCCGATGGGGCCGCTCAACCCGACCACCACCGACGACACCACCGACGCCTGGGACACCATCGACTGGCTGGTGAAGAACACCAAGGAATCGAATGGCAACGTCGGCATGATCGGCTCGTCCTACGACGGCTGGACGGTGGCCATGGCCCTGCTCCACCCGCACCCTGCGCTGAAGGCCGCCGCGCCGGAAAGCCCGATGATCGACGGCTGGATGGGTGACGACTGGTACCACTACGGCGCCCTGCGTCAGGTGAACCTCGACTACTTCAGCGGCCAGACGAGCAAGCAAGGTGAAGGCGAGAGCATCCCGCGCGACAACTACGACGACTACACCAATTTCCTCGATGCGGGTTCGGCCGGCGCCTATGCGGAGGCCAACGGCTTTCGGCAACTGCCTTGGTGGAACCGCTTCTCGGCACACCCGGCCTACGACGCCTTCTGGCAGAACCAGGCGCTGGACAAGCTGCTCGTCGCGCATCCCTCCGATGTGCCCACCATGTGGCTGCAAGGCCTGTGGGATCAGGAGGATATCTACGGTGCCGTGCATGCCTGGGAAGCGCTCAAGCAGGCCGGGCACGGCGCCAACAACCACCTCGTGATGGGCCCGTGGTGGCACAGCCAGATCAATCGCGATGGCTGGAACATGGGACCACTCAAATGGCCCGGCAACACCACCGCGCAATTCCGCCAGAACGTGATGATCCCGTGGTTCAACCACTACCTGCGCGGCACGCCGCTGCCCAAGCCACTGCCCGATGCGATGATCTATAACCCGACCGAGCAGCACTGGGACGGCTTCGCCGACTGGAAGGTGGCCAGCAATCAGTCGCTCACCCCACTCTACCTGCAGGCCGACATGGGCCTGGGCTTCGAACAGCCGAACGGCGACGGCGACAGCTACGTCGCCGACCCGGCCAAACCTGTGCCCTACCTGCCACGCCCGATTCCGCAGAAAAACGACCAGTGGCGCACTTGGCTGGTCCACGACCAGCGCTTCGTGACGAACCGGCCCGACGTGCTGTCCTACACCACGCCGGTACTGAGCAAGACCGTGCGACTGGAAGGCGCACCGATCGCCGACCTCTTCGCCCGCACCACCGGCACCGACGGTGACTTCGTGGTCAAACTTATAGACGTCTATCCCGGCACCGATCCGACCGACCCCACCATGGGCGGCTACGAGCTACCGGTGTCGCTCGACATCTTTCGCGGGCGCTATCGCAAGAGCTTCGCCGATCCGTCACCGATCCCGGCAAACCAAGTGCAGGAATACAAGTTCCGGCTGCCCACGGTGAACTATGTGTTCAAACCCGGCCACCGGATCATGGTGCAGATCCAGTCGAGCCTGTTCCCGCTCTACGACCGCAACCCGCAGACCTACGTGCCCAACATCCTGTTCGCCAAACCGTCGGACTACCGCAAGGCGACGGTGACGATCGAGCACGGACCCGATGGACGCAGTGCCGTACTGCTGCCCGTAGTGGAAGGATCGAGCAGCAGCGACTGACCTGGGCCTTGACCGGGAAATGAAAGCCGCTGGGCAAACGGAAAAGCCCGGTTCGCGAGCGCGCGGACCGGGCCCTGTGAAATCGAGATGCAGTGGGCGCAGCAAGACATGGTCAACGCAGCTGCAGCATCACGATCGACTTGGCCGGCAATACCACGCTCAGCTTGTCGCCCTGAACATGCGCATCGTTGAACGACACCGGCTTCACTGCATTGGGTTGATCAAACGTATTGTGTGAAGTGATCTTTGGCGCGGTCAGAATCTGCCCACCAACGCCCACCGCCTTCAGGCCATCCACCGTTATCTCAACGTTCGCGTCGCGCTCGGGGTCCAGATTGGTCAGCGCGACATAGACATGGCCGTCCTTTGCCCGCACCGCCGAACCATGTACCTCCGGTACAGCGTATCCATCGAGCGTGTAGCTGGGTGTGTCGAGCTGCAACGGCAACTCGGTAGCATCCTGATAAGGCCGATACATCGCAAACACGTGATACGTCGGCGTGAGCAGCATGCGAGCGCCGTCGGTGAGGATCATCGCCTGTAGCACGTTGATCATCTGCGCGATATTGGCCATCCGCACGCGATCGGCATGATGAGTGAAGATGTCGAGCGTCAACGACGCCACCAGGGCATCACGCAAGGTGTTCTGCTGCCGCAAAAACCCGGGATTGGTACCTGGCAGCGGCGCATACCAGGTTCCCCACTCGTCGACCACCAGGGCCACTTTCTTGTCCGGATCGTACTTGTCCATCACCGCACTGTGATGCTTGATCAGGTCATCCATGTGCAGTGCCAGCGACAGGGTTTCAATCCAGCCCTCGTCACCAAAATCGGTCGATGAAGCCAGCGGCGGCCAGCCACCCGGCACGGTGTAGTAATGCAGGCTCAGTCCATCCATGAACTTGGCTGCTTCGCGCATCATCACTTCGGTCCAGTGAACGTCGTCGTTGTTGGCACCGGGCGCAATCCTCATGATGGTTTGCCCCGCGGGCACCTTCACGAAGGTCTGATAGCGTCGAAACAGATCCGCGGCATATTCCGCACGCATGTTCCCGCCACAGCCCCACAACTCGTTGCCCACACCGAAATAGGGAACCACCCAGGGCTTCTCGTGACCATTGGCGGCGCGTTCGCGAGCCAGCGACGATTTGCCCGTAGCCGTCATGTACTCGACCCACTGCGCCATTTCTTCAGGCGCGGCGTCACCCACGTTGCCGGCTACATAAGCCTGACTGCCGATGCGCTCGATGAAGTTCATGAATTCCTGCGTGCCGAAAGCATTCGACTCCGCCACACCACCCCAATGAGTATTCACCCGCGTCGGTCGCTTGTCGCGTGGCCCAATGCCATCGCGCCAATGGTATTCATCCGCAAAACAACCGCCGGGCCAGCGCACATTGGGTACATGCAGGGCATTCAGCGCCGCGATCACATCGTTGCGATACCCGTCGGCGTTAGGGATACCCGAATCCGGGCCAACCCACAAACCATCATAGATACCGTTGCCCAGATGCTCGGAAAACTGGCCGAAAATATTGCGCGAGACCAGTGCGCCTGGTTCATCGACATGCAGTGTGCCATGCACCGATACGACACCCGCTTGCGCCAGCCCCGTCATCATCAGCATCGCCGTCGCCACGCAGACACGGCGCCAGCCGCGCGCAAACTTCTGCTGCATCGTGGATCTCTCCCATAGCGCCGGCGAGGCCATCGCCAAGCTTGAATTTTATTAATACTACAATAGTAAAATAGGGGTGACGAGCAAAAAGGTGTCAGGGACAATTTGAACGCATAGGCGTGCAGCCGACATCCGTCACGCAATAGCGCCTGGCGCAGGCTGCAAGTAACGCTGGCGATCTTCGTCGTCCAGAAAGCACGGCAACCGGTTGCTACCCCGCTGCACCACGTGCGGAGGAATACTTGCGATATCGTGGCCTGGAGGTCGGGCCATGCGCGATAGCATCGCTCACGAACGATATGCACCGCGATCAGTACAAGCCGCGTGTCCGCCTTATCTCAGGAGCCATCCTGGTATCAGAAACTGTCCCCGACACCTTTTCTCGCTATTTGTTAAAAACAATAGCCATGTCACAAAAGGTTAGCTGGCACCGTGGAAAATAGCCAAGGATTTTATACTTTTATATAAATAAAATTTACATTGGAGGCTTGCATGAAATCGCGTTCCTTATCGTGTATCAGCCTTATTTCATTACTTGCAGGCAACGCTTATGCGGGCACTATTAATGTGGATTTTACTAAGAATATAGGGACGGTCAATCCTCGGGCGTTCAGCATGGACTCTACCGAATATGGTTCACCACATGACATCGTGCATGATCAGACTGTATACAACTTGATAGCTGCGTTGCATTTGGATGCAATGCGCATTGACTTACAGAACGGCAGCGATCCCCAGTTAGGCGCCGGGAGTACAAGTGGCCCCGGTGATCCATGGGTACAGGCCATCGACAGCACTGGAGCGAAGCCGGTCATAAGGCTGCATACGATTGGTGAGGACGACAACGGCGCCGACAGCGGAGGCAGTGCAGCTGATGCACAGGCCATGGTAAGCCGTTATACGGCGAACTATGCCGCTCACGGCCTTTCAAAGCCCGTGCAGTATTACATCATCGGCAATGAGACCAACGCGAACGATTCCAGCGGCTCTAATTTCATAGCCTTTGCTCCCGGAATGCGCAGCGCGTCGGGTGGCTTTACGCTGTATATAGGCGGCCCTGCGTGGGGTTGGTATGACGAAGGCACCATGACGGGATACTTCGCCAATACCAAGAGCACTGCCGGAGGCCCCGATTTCCTTGACTACCATCAATACGGCAACGGCGGCGACACCGATATGTCCGCGAGCCAGCTGCAGCAGGAATTGAACGGCGGAGGCAGCGATAGCGATGGCGATGTGCTGCAATATGGCACCGTGTCGTATCAGGCAGAAATAGCCAAGCTGCAAGGAGATACAGGGTTGCCCATAGAATGCGGCGAATGGAATCTCACTTGGGGGTCTGATCCGGCGCAAGGCCAGCCGTTTAATGCGATATGGGGCGCCAGTGTTATTGGCAATATCGTCAAGGCGGGTGGTGTTTCCATGGAATATGGTGATAGTTCGGGCGGACTTATGGGAGTTGTCAGCCAGAACGATACACCGATGCCGCTGTATTACTCTTACTACATGTTTACCGGAGGCGCCCTTTTCCAGCATTTCGGGACGAACATGGTACTGACGAGTGTTACCGGGGATACCACTGTTAATGTGCAGGGTTCCAATGTTGTGCAGAACAACACCCTGGAAGTATTCGCATCAAATAACCCGAAAAATATCGTGGTAATTAACAAAGACCCAAACAATACAGAGACGGGTACCGTTAACCTGACTGGCTATGGCTCAGGGACCATGAATGCGTGGCAGACCACGGGAGATGGGCTGCCGGCCCAAATCGCAACCAACGTTGCAATTACCGACGGGACGTTTACGTATAGCCTGCCTCCTTATTCGGTAACCACCTTCGTCCTTGGAAGCGGCACAACAAATGGGGCCGATCGCAATAGGTGAAGCTGACAGCCTCAATGCCACGGGCAGTTTAATTAGTCACCCGCGGGAAACAGGGGCGGAAGTAGCTAAATCATCGACCTCGCAGCAAAGACCAACGCAAGGCGACCGCGACGCTGACAAATGGAAAAGCTAAACCCAGCGCTCGGCTTAACTGCCTTCCTCCCCTTCGTCTCAGCATGTGGTCGCAGCAGCCGATTGCTGCTCCGCTGCACCACGTGCTGAGGAATGCCTGCGATATCGTGGCGTGGAGGTCGGGCCATGCGCGATAGCATCGCTCACGAACCATGTGCATCGCGATCAATGCAAGCCGCGTATCCGCCTTATCCCAGGAGCCATCCTGATGTCGGAAACTGTCCCTGGACACCTTTTCTCCGTAAGACCGTTATTTCTGGCACTTCGTCACCTGTGTACTCATACTTTTCCACGATAATTCGTCGGAGCCATCACCCCGCTCGCATCGTTATCACACCCGTAAAATCACAAGGAGCTACATGATGAAACGCATCCTGTACGTAGCCGCACAGGCTATCGTGAGCACGACTCTCCTCGGCATGTCGGCACACGCGTCGACCGCCAAGGCCACGATCGGTGAATTCGCAACGCCATCCCTCTCCAGCTCTCCGCAGGGTGTCGACGTCGCTGGCAATGGCGATGTGTGGTACGCCGAGACCAGCGCAGGGAAAATCGCAGTCCTACATCCGGATAGCACGTCGTCCGAATTCCCCGTGCCCAACAGCGGCCAGCCTTTCATTCTCAAGGCGGGTGAAGATGGCATCTGGTTTACCGATAGCGCGACGCACGCCATCGGGCATCTGGACCCGGATACCGGGAAGATCGATGAGTATGCGATTCCCTCCGGGGCGTTGCCGTTCTTTATCCAGATCGCTTCAGACGGCAGCAAATGGTTTACCGAAACCGCAGGTATCGGCCGGCTCTCTCCGCGTGGCGTTGTTACCGAATGGTCAGTGACGCTGGAGCACGCCGACGACAACATGGAGCAGTTGAGCCTCGATCCCTTGGGCAACGCCTGGTTCGTGGAACGCAACTTCGATGGCGCCGGCGCGGCGGGTACGAACAAGGTTCGCCGCCTCAATCCATCGACGAATGTGATCAGCACCTACATGGTGCCGACGCTTGGCGGCACGCCCTCTGGCGTGGTGGCCAATGCCAATGGCACGGTGTGGGTATCGGAGTATTACGCCAATGCCTTGGCGCTACTCATCCCGTTTGCAGCCCCTCACAGCGATGCCGTTGTCGTACCCAATACGCTCAGGGCCGGCAATCAGGTCGTATCGGTATCACGCACCATGGCGGAACGCACGCCAAGTACGAGCACGCCGGTGGCTCCCAGCTTCCATACCGTCCGACCAGCCATGACGCAGGGATGGATCGAATATCCCATCCCCACGGCCAACGCTGATGCGGAGGACATGCGCGTGGATCGCCAGGGGCGCGTCTGGTTTGAGGAAGACACAGGATTGCTCGGCCGCCTCGACCCATTTGAGGTTCGATTTACCGAATACACGATTCCTTCGCCCAATAGTGGCTACTACAACATCGCACTGGACAAGAGGACGAACTTGCTTTGGTTCACGGAGGCCGGTGTCTTCGCGCCGGTGACTACCAAGATCGGGTATTTGAATACGCAATATTGAGGGAAAGCGGGGTGATGCGATCGCATGCTACTCACGCGAGAGAAAAGGTGGCAGGGTGCATTTCTATCTTGAAAAAAGCACTCTGCCCCGTTTAGTTTTGTTCTAAAACAGGAGGCAGCGTGGACTTCTTCACAAGTCAGCCGCGCTCTGAGAAAGTGCACCCCGACACCCTTCAATCCGCGCACAACGTGCTGATTGATCGATGAGGTTCGCGGGGAACCTCATGCTCTGACCCACCTGTTTTTTAGGGCCATGCCGTGTCGCTCAATTTATTTTCTGGCCGCCGGGATGGGATTCGAAGCGCGGCGGCGTGGCCTCGTCGGCGAATTTCCAGGCGCTTAGATAGGCGAGCTTGAGGATTTTCGCCATCTTCGGATAGTCGATCTTGTCGGCGGTGTCGCTGGGGTGGTGGTAGTCGGGGTGGAAGCCGGTGAACCACCAGAACGCCGGCACGTTGTGCAGCACGAATGGGAACTGGTCGGAGCGGAAGAACACATTGAGGGCGTATTCGTGATCGAAGCGGTCGTCCAGCACTAGGCCCACCTGCTGATTCTGTTTGGCCACGGTGCGCTGGTAGTCGGGGCTGTAGGCGGCGCCGATCAGATTGAGGCGATTGCTGGTATCGGCTGGCACCTGGATCAGGCCATCAGTCTGCGCGCTGGGCTTCTCATCACGACCGATCATGTCGAAATTGATCATCGCGCGCGTGGTGTCCAGTGGGCGCAGCGGATGGGCCGCCAGATAGTAGGCGCCGAGCAGTCCGCGCTCTTCCCCGGCGAATACCGCGAACAGGATCGAACGCTTGGGCTTGACCGGGTTGCTGGCGAAGGCATGGGCCAGAGTCACCACGCCCACCGTGCCCGAGGCATTGTCGTCGGCGCCGTGCCAGATCTTGCCGTCGCTTTCACCGTCGTGATCGTGATGGGCACTGATGATGACGGTTTCCGGTGCCAGCTTGGGATCGCTTCCCTCGACCAGGCCGACCACGTTCCAGGTAATACCTTCGCGCCGCGAACTGTTGTGCAGGTGCAAGCTGATCGCGGTATCCGTCAGCGCCAGCGAGTGCGATTTGAGATCCTTGTCGATGGCATTCTGCAATACGGCCGGCGTACTGCCGCTGGTCGCCAGAAGCTGGCTGGACACCTCGGCGGAAATCACCATGCTGGGAATGTGCAACGCGTTGTCCACCAGCGCCTGGGCGGGAATCGGGTTGGCTGCATGTTCGGCCTGGTGGCCGATGCGAACGCGGATCTCCTGGGCCGAGGGATGGTTATGCGATGGCTCGGGGGCTATCAGCACAGCAACGGCACCGTGTTCCTGCGCGTTGAGTACCTTGACGTAACCGGTGGCATAGCGGGTGTTGCCGGTGCCATTGAAGATCGAGCTGGGGTCGGTTTCCTGCGGCTCGTGATCGAACACGACCACCACCTTGCCCTTCACGTCGAGACCAGCGTAATCGTCATAGCCAAGCTCCGGCGCTGTGATGCCGTAGCCAGCGAACACCACGGGTGCATCGACGACATCGCGATCCTCGGGGAACGCGCCCGAAACGTCAGGGGTCTTCCACTGCGTGCTTTGGCCTTGGCGCTTGAGCGTGAGTCGCGTGGCCTGAGCGTCGGGCCGGTATTCGATCAGCGGCACCGCCTGCAGATAGCTGGGGCGGCCCTGGCCGTCGGTAGCCGCCGGCGTGAGCCCCGCCTTGGCAAACTCCGAAGCGATCCACTGCACAGCGACATCGTCGCCGGGCTGCAACGAAAGCCGGCCATGCAGCGCGTCGGAGGCGAGAAAGCCGATATCGGCCCGCAGGTCGATCTCGCGGATCTGTGCGAGTCCCGGC
>Ga0302303_10001812_pt1 | contig 13364 bp, 5 predicted proteins | sample III_Palsa_E2_1_FD_194542 | JGI IMG/M metagenome (GOLD analysis project Ga0302303, IMG submission 194542) | Peat permafrost microbial communities from Stordalen Mire near Abisko, Sweden - III_Palsa_E2_1 | ecosystem: Environmental > Terrestrial > Soil > Palsa > Peat permafrost | place: Sweden... | reverse complement strand
AAAATGCTGAACCTCAAAAATCCTATAAACCAAATTGTTTATATGCCGCAGGATGATAAGGCCCAGGTACTAAAACCTTACCGTATTATAGGGGTGATAAAAGATTTCAACTTTAAGTCGCTGCGGCAAAATGTAACCCCATTGGTGCTGTATGAGGGCGTTAACCACGGAGGTTTAAGCATCCGGGTAAATTCGGCCAATATCATTCCGCTGATGGGTTTAATCAAAACCAAATGGACATCATTTTCGCCTAACCAGCAATTTACCTATTCGTTTATGGATAAGGATTTTGACGCCATGTACCGCTCCGAACAGCATATGGGTACTATTGCTGTTGCATTTACTTCGCTGGCTATCATCATAGCATGTTTAGGCTTATTTGGCCTGGCAGCCTATGCCGCCGAGCAGCGCACCAAAGAAATTGGCATCCGCAAAGTGCTGGGCGCCAGTATGACAGCTATTGTAAGTATGTTGTCTAAAGATTTTATAAAACTGGTTTTAATAGCCATTATATTGGCTACGCCGGCAGCATGGTGGGTAATGAACCACTGGCTGCAGGATTTTGCCTACCGTATTAACATACAATGGTGGATTGTAGCGCTGGCAGGCGCAACGGCAATAGTAATAGCTTTTATTACCGTAAGTTTTCAATCTATAAAAGCCGCGTTAACAAATCCGGTTAAGAGTTTAAGAAGCGAATAGATAGATATAATTAAAAATAGTTTGCTCTTAAAGTCTCCCCTTCAGGGGAGATTTAGAGGGGGCTACCAATGAACTAATATGATAAAAAACTATTTTAAAATTGCCTGGCGCACTATTATACGTAATAAGGGATATTCCATTATTAATGTTGCCGGTTTAGGCATTGGCATTGCCGCCTGCCTGCTTATTTTTGTGGTGATAAAATACGAGTTGAGTTTTGATACCGATCAGCCCAATTACAAAAACATATACCATTTAGTTACCGAATCAAAGGCAGCTGACGAAGTACGGTACAATCCCGGTGTGCCGGATGTGGCCCCTGATGCTTTACGGCTCGATTTCCCTGGCGTAAAAATTGGCGCGGTGGAGTCCAGCTATGGTAGCCAACTAACCGTGCCTTCAAACAACGGTAATGCTTTGAGCGATAAAAAATTTACCGAAAACATAGGCGTTGCATTTACCGAACCGCAATATTTTGATATAATACAATCTACATGGCTGGCGGGTAATGCTTCGGTGTTAAATAACCCCGATATGGTGGTGCTTGATAAAAGTACGGCTGCCAAATATTTTGGCGATTGGCAAAGCGCCATGGGGAAAATCCTGAAAATGGATAATGTATTAACGCTAAAAGTTGCCGGTGTAGTAGCCGATGCTCCCTCAAATACCGATTTCCCGCTGAAAGTGATGGTATCATACGTAACCTGGAAAGCCCACCCCAAAGATTATGGTTATGTTAAGAATTGGGGCTCGATAGGCAGCAGCCACGAGGTGTTTTTGATATTGCCGCCGGGCATGTCTGCCGATAATATGAATGCACAGCTTAAAACATTTTCGGCTAAACATTTTCGCGATGGCGTAAATAAAAATACACTGTTTTTGCAGCCCTTATCGCAATTGCACTTTGATACCCGGTTCTCCAACACCCTTGGCGACCATATAACTTCAATGGCCACTTTGCGCACCTTATCTTTTATCGGCATCCTCATTATCATTATGGCGGCCATTAATTTTATTAACCTGTCTACCGCACAGTCAGTAGGGAGGTCGAAAGAAGTGGGCATCCGCAAAGTATTGGGCAGCAACAGGCGGCAGCTTATTATACAGGTTATTGGCGAAACCAGTATCATTGTTTTTGCGGCTGTTGCGCTGTCGCTTATTATTGGCGAGCTTGCCCTGCCTTATTTACAAAATATAGCCAGCGTGCCCGATACAATAAGCCTGCTTAACGGCACATGCTTATTGTTTTTAGCTATTGTAATGGTTTCGGTTATTGTATTGTCGGGCCTTTACCCGGCTTTGGTAATATCGGGTTTTAAACCTGTTTTGGCCTTAAAAAATAAAATAACCGCGGCATCGGTTGGTGGTATACCACTGCGCCGTACCCTGGTGGTTGCGCAGTTTGCTATTTCGCAATTATTAATTATCGGTACCATAATAGCCGTTAACCAAATGGACTTTGTTAATAATGCCGACCTCGGTTTCAACAAAAGCGCTATATTGATTATACCCGGTTATACAGATAGCGTTAGCCTGCAAAAAATGCAGGCGTTTAAACAGCAGGTGTTGCAAAACCCGCAAGTGTTGGCAGCTAGCTTTACCGCCGACGCGCCTTCGTCTGATAATGATTGGGGCACCAATATCTATTTCAACCATTCAGAAAAGGATGTAAATTTTGAAGTATTCGAGAAACAGGGCGATGCCGATTATTTTAAAACCTTCGAGTTGCGGTTTGCTGCTGGTAAAGGTTATGACCAAAGCGATACCATGCGCCAGGCTGTAATTAACGAAACATTATTAAATAAGCTTGGCTATAAACATCCCGACGATGTGATTGGTAAAACCATAAAGTTAGGGGCCAGGGGCCAATGGGCGGCTATTACCGGTGTGGTGAAGGATTTTAAAACAAATTCATTGCGCGAGGCCGTAAAGCCCATCGTTTTGTTTCCGAATAAGTCTGCCGAGTCTGAAATAGCGGTTAAAATAGATACCAAAAACCTGGCAGGTACCGTAGCTTCGGTGCAAAAACTGTGGGAAACCACCTATCCCGAATATGCTTACAACGGCTATTTTTTGGATGATAACATAGCCCAATTTTATAAACAGGAAAACCAGATGGCATTGATATATAAAGTATTTGCCATTATAGCCATTTTTATATCCTGCCTTGGCTTGTATGGGCTTATATCATTTATGGCTATACAGCGTACCAAAGAAGTAGGCATCCGCAAGGTTTTGGGTGCATCGGTAAGCAGCATTGTCTATTTATTTTCTAAGGAATTTGCCGTGCTGATATTCGTTTCGTTCATCATAGCTATGCCGGCATCATGGTATATCATGAGCGGGTGGCTGCAAAACTTTGTTTACCGCATATCATTAAGCGCCTGGGTATTTGTACTGGCCATAATCGTATCGGTAGTAATAGCATTTTTAACAGTAGGCTACAAAGCTATAAAAGCGGCGTTGGCCAATCCGGTAAAGAGTTTAAGAAGTGAATAGGAGTGTTCATTCGTTCACTGGTTCATTAGTTCATTGGTGGAAAGTTTAAATACCGGCAATACTAATAAACCGACAGGACCAATGAACCAATGAACTAATGACACCAATGAACTAAAAAAATGATAAAGAACTATTTTAAAATTGCGTGGCGACAATTGCGTAAGCAGAAAATGTATTCTGCTATCAAAATAGGTGGCTTTGCTTTAAGTATTGCTGCTTGTTTGCTTATCGGGCTTTACATCCGAAATGAGTTAAGTTATGACCGATCGTACCCGGATACCGACCAGATATACCGCCTGATTGGGGTATATAATGACAACGGAAATATTGAAAAAGGTACCGATTGGCCCGCACCTGCCGCCAAGGCGCTAAAAGCTGATTTCCCCCAAATTGAAATAGCAGGCCGCTTAATGCCCAATAACCTGATGGGTGCCGGGGCTAACGAAGTACGCCGTGCCGACCGGGTTGAAAATTCGTATGAGGATGCTATTATTTTTGCCGATCAGCAAATGCTGGATATATTAAAATTGCCTATGGTATATGGCAACCGCAGCGTGGCGCTAAAGAATCCGGGATCAATGGTTATTACGCAACGCAAGGCCGAGAAATACTTCCCCGGGCAAAATCCTGTTGGCAAGGTAATGTACCTAAATGATGATAAAAAACACCCGGTAACTATTGGCGGGGTAATAAAAGATTTCCCGGCTACCTCGCACTTACAAGCCGACTTTTTTTTAACGCTTGCTGGTGTTGAGTTTTGGCCCGGCGAACAAAATAACTGGGACGATAATAATTACACCACCTATATTTTGGTACATAAGGGGACAAATGTTGCCCAACTGGAAAAGGAAATGACAAAAGACCTTATCCACAATTATTATTTACCAAACATGATGCGCGAAGGGGTGAAGGATGCGCAAAAGCAAGTAGCAAAAGCTTCGTTGCACCTGCAGCCTGTTACCGATATTAATTTGTATTCGTATGATATCAGCGACGGATTATCGCATGGCGATATCAGGTTTATATGGTTGTTTGGCGCAGTAGCATTATTTATACTCATTATAGCCTGTATTAACTTTATCAATCTTTCAACGGCTAAATCAGCTAACAGGGCAAAAGAGGTTGGTTTGCGCAAGGTAGTAGGCTCGTACCGCAGCGGGCTTATCCAGCAATTTTTAGTCGAATCATTATTATATAGTTTCTTTTCGTTCGCGGTAGGTATGTTGCTGGCCTGGTTGCTGCTGCCGTATTTTAATACGCTGGCAGGTAAATCATTAACCATCCCCTGGTCGGCGTGGTGGCTGCTGCCGGCAATGTTTGGCTCGGCCGTGGTAATAGGTGTTGTGGCGGGTTTATACCCCGCGTTTTATTTGTCGGGTTTCAGGCCTGCACAAGTGCTAAAGGGTGCATTAAGCGCGGGCAGTAAAAGTTCGGTTTTGCGTAATGGTTTGGTGGTTTTTCAGTTTACAACATCCATTATACTCATTATAAGTACATTGGTTATTTATAATCAGATGAACTACATCCTCAACAAAAAAGTCGGTTTTGATAAAGACCAGGTAGTTATTATACAAGGCACCTATACTTTGGGTAATAACATTAAGACCTTTAAAAGCGAATTATCCAAAATAGCTGCGGTAAAAAGCGTGTCTATAAGTGATTATTTGCCTATAAGCGGTGGCAAGCGCAATGGGAACCAGTTTTTTAACGAGGGGCGTGTCAACATCGATGCCCCTGTAGGCGGCCAGTATTGGCAGATAGATGATAATTATATCAAAACGCTGGGTATAAAACTAATAGCCGGTCGTAATTTTTCTTACGATATGCCAACCGATACCCAGGCTGTTATCATTAATCAAACCATGGCCCAAAAGCTTAACCTGAAAGACCCGATAGGTAAAAGGATAACCAATGGCAGCTTGTTTACGGTAATAGGCGTAGTGCAGGATTTTAACTTCGAAAACATGCACCAAAAAATTGACCCGCTGGCCATGCATTTTGGTATAAGCCCGTCAACCGTTGCGGTTAAGATAAAAACAGCCGATATGAAAAATGCATTGGCCGGTATTACCACAACCTGGAAAAGCTTTTTGCCTAACCAGCCCATGCGCTATACCTTTATGGATGAAAGCTTTGCCAATATGTATGCCGATGTGCAACGTATGGGCCGCATATTCACAACCTTTGCCATACTGGCCATAATTATTGCCTGCTTGGGCCTGTTTGCCCTATCGGCTTTTATGGCCGAACAGCGCAGCCGCGAAATAGGCATCCGCAAGGTGCTGGGCGCCAGTGTAAGCGGCATAACAACGCTTCTCTCGCTCGATTTTGTAAAGCTGGTGGTGCTATCTATTGTAATCGCATCGCCTATTGCCTGGTGGGCCATGAATAAATGGCTGCAAAATTTTGCCTACCGCATAGCGGTGCAATGGTGGGTGTTTTTTATAGCCGGTATAGCCGCAGTGTTTATTGCATTGCTTACGGTAAGTTTTCAATCAATAAAAGCGGCAATTGCTAACCCGATAAAGAGTTTGAGGTCCGAATAAATAATAACGAAATATGGCTTTTAAAGTCTCCCCCTCCGGGGGAGATTTAGAGGGGCCCGATACTAATGAACCAATAATATGATAAAGAACTATTTAAAAACATCATGGCGTAACATCCGGAAGCATACCGGGTTCTCGTTACTTAATGCCGGTGGTTTAACCCTTGGCATAGCTAGTTGCCTGTTACTGATGCTTTATGTATCGTATCATTTAAACTTCGACCATCAGTTTAAAAACCTCGATAATATTTATATTGTTGAGAACAACCAGCCAGGCGATGGTAAAATATACACTTTCCCTACGGTACCGGGTATATTATCGGCTACCATAAAAAACGAAGTGCCGGGCGTTGTTCAATGCGCACGGGTGCAGAGTTCGGACGGCGGATTGATCAGCTATAATAACAACAGTTTCAAAAAGAACGGATTCTACGCTGATGCAGCCTTCTTTTCAATATTCTCTTATCATTTTATAGAAGGCAGCGCAAAGCATGTGCTCGATCAGCCTAATTCAATTGTTATTACCAAACAATTTGCTCAAGCTCTTTTTGGTAACCAAAGCGCCTTAAATAAAATAGTTACCCGCAACAGCAAAATGCCTATGGTTGTGGCAGGGGTTATTGATAATATGCCTGTAAATCAATCATACCAGTTTGATTTTGTGGTACCTTATTCCATTTTAGAAAAAGAAAACGACTGGGCCAGGAGCACTGATTGGGGCAATAATTTTTGCCAAACCTATGTGCAGTTAAAATCGGCATCTGTTTTTAAAAGTGTAAACGGCATAATGAATACCATGGTAGGCAGGCATAGCAATGGAAATAAGAACCAACTGTTTTTATTTCCTTATGCAAACATGCATTTGTATTCCGATTTCGAAAACGGTAAATCAGCAGGTGGTTTAATAGAGCAGATACATTTATTTGAAATATTGGCGCTGTGCATACTGCTTGTTGCCTGTGTAAACTTTATGAACCTATCTACGGCCCGTTCCGAAGAGCGTGCGAAGGAAGTAGGCATACGCAAAGCTATAGGTTCCGGCAAAGGTGCGCTGGTCGTACAATTTATCACAGAATCATTGATACTTTCATTCCTTTCAACAATAGTGGCAGTTATTATTGTAGTGTTGTGCATACCGTATTTTAACGACTTGCTTAACATCAAACTTATATTACCGCTTGGCGAATGGTATGTGTGGTTAATGGTAATTGGCCTTGCGGCTTTTACAGGTTTAATTTCGGGCAGTTACCCTGCCTTTTACCTATCGTCGTTCCAACCTATAAAAGTACTTAAAGGGGTATTCAGGGGCGGCAAAAGCGCGCTCCCTGTGCGCAAGGTTTTGGTAGTGGTACAGTTTGCATTTGCCGTATTTTTAATTACCGCTACCATTTGTATTTATATGCAGATAAGGTATGTTCAAAACCGCTCAAACGGGTACGATAAAAATAACCTGGTGGAGATACCGGTTGAAGGCAGCCTTGATAAAAAAGCAGATTTGCTTATTACTGAACTTAAAAGTACCGGCGCAATTACCAGTGGTACAGAGGTGTCGGAAAGCATGACCCAATCGGGCAATAATACCTGGGGTGTTGACTGGCCGGGCAAACAGCCTAACCAAAAAGTACTGGTTGATATTTTTAATACCGGTTATGAATTTATACAAACTGCAGGTGTTAAGCTGCTTACAGGGCGCCAATTTTCACCCCAATACCCGGGTGATACAGCAAACAAAAGCGTAATGATTAACGAAACCGCCGCTAAACTCATGAATTTAAAAAACCCGGTGGGTACTATAATTAAATGGGGAGATCATCCTTTTACTATCATTGGCGTTTACCAGGATTTTGTACATAATTCGCCTTATTCAAAAATAGCACCGGCTATAACAACTTATGTGGGCTCTTACAAATCGGATATAGATCTGCGCCTTAATTCTGCAAAAAGTATAAGCGCGTGCATCGCCCAAATAAATAAAACACTTAAAGAAGTTAACCCGGCGTACCCGCCAACCATCCATTTTGTAGACAGTGAGTTTGCCAAAAAATTTGAAGCCGAACGCTTGCTGGCTTTATTATCCAATCTGTTTGGTGGTTTGGCAATTGTTATATCGTGCCTGGGCTTATTTGGCCTGGCCGCCTACGCTGCCGAACAACGCACAAAAGAAATTGGCGTACGTAAGGTGCTTGGTGCAACCGTAGCCGGATTAGCAGGACTGCTATCAAAGGATTTTTTGAAACTGGTTTTTATAGCGATTATATTAGCTGTTCCGTTTTCAATCTGGGCGCTAAATAAATGGCTCGATAAATACGAATACCGCATAACCTTAAGCTGGTGGATATTGGCGCTGGCAAGCATTATTACCATAATTATTGCCCTGCTAACCGTAAGCTACCAGGCCATTAAAGCCGCTTTAGCAAACCCGGTAAAAAGTTTAAGAAGCGAATAGAAATGTTTATTGGTTCAGTAGTTAATTGGTGGAAGTTTAAAACCAGTGCTGATAAACCAGAAAAGACCAATGAACCAATGATACCAATGAACTAACCATGATAAAAAACTATTTTAAAATCGCGTGGCGCAACATTTGGAAAAACAAGGTTTTTTCGGCCATTAATATTATTGGACTTGCCGTTGGTATGGCGGCATTTATTATCATTATGTTGTTTGTTTCGTACGAAAAAAGCTTCGATAGTTTCCATACCCGCAATATTTACCGCCTTAACGAAGTGCAAACTATAGGCCAGCAGGGTGCAACTCAAAAAGTAGCACTATCCATGTTCCCGATGGGGCCAACATTAAAGCAAGAATTTCCGGAAGTGAAAAATTATACACGCTTACATTGGGTTGAGAAATACCAGATGACCTATAACCAAAAGCGGATTTTTTTGCCGCAAGTTCTTTTTGTTGATTCCACATTTTTCAAAATATTCGATTTTAAGGTAATAGCAGGTGATATAAATACAGCGCTGCTAAAACCTCACAGCGTAATGCTTACCCAGGAAACCGCCAAAAAATTATTTGGCAATGTTGATCCGATAGGCAAAACCATTAATCACTTTGGCGATGATACTACCTTATTTGCCGTAACCGGGATATTGGCCAATCCGCCTAAAAACTCACAAATACAATTTGATGGTATTGCTTCCTTTAGCAGCGTATATAAACCCTGGATGTTTAATAACTGGGGCGGCAACTGGCTCAACACTTACCTTGACCTGGTGCCCGGTACAAACATTGCGGCCCTCGAGAAAAAATTCCCTGCCTATCTTAACCGGCACATGAATGGCAACGGCTCTAAGTATATGCAACTGTTTGTGCTGCCACTAAAAGATGTACATTCCAACTCGGCCGATATTGGATTAGATTATCTTAATTATCAAAAGTTCGATAAAAAATCAACCAAGCTGTTTGCCATTATCGCGCTTATTGTACTAATAATAGCCTGCGTAAATTTTATCAACTTGTCCACCGCCCGCTCAGCCGAAAGGGCAAAAGAAGTGGGTATCCGCAAATCCATCGGCGCGCACCGCTTTCAACTCGCCATCCAGTTTTTAGGCGAAACAGTTATCATATCCTTTATGGCGCTTTTACTCGCTATTATTTTGGTTGAATTAGCGCTGCCATACATCAACAACCTTAGCGAACGCGACATCACGCTGCCTTTATTTAATAGCTTGGGTTTTATTGCAGTTATATTCGGCGGCACAGTAATTATTGGTTTAATTTCTGGTATCTATCCTGCCCTGTACCTGTCGTCGTTCCAGGCAGTAAAGGTTTTAAAAGGATCGGTACAGGTAGGCAAAAATAAAGCTTCGTTACGAAACGTACTGGTAATTACACAGTTTACCAGCGCTATATTCCTGATGATAGCCACTATTTTTGTAGTGAAGCAACTCAACTTTATGCAACACCAGGACCCGGGTTATGCCCGCGACCAGGTAGTAAATATCCCGGTAGATAATGTTACCAGCAAAACATACCAGCTGTTTAAGCAAGAATTATCTGGCAGTACTTTAATATCGGGTGTAACTGCTTCGCAGGATATTTTAGGCAGCCATTTAGACCAAGGCGGCGTACAGTTTAAACCAGCCAACGGGCCAATGACGCAGCTAGGCACCACGCTTATGTTTGTTGATAATAACTACCTAAGCCTGTATCATATAAAACTGGCTGCAGGCAGTGACTTTTCATCTGCAAAAGCCCTTAACGGCAGGCAATACATTATTAATGAATCACTGGCGAAGGAGTTATTAAAAGATCATCCAAATGCGCCACTTTCATCATTAATAGGCGATCAGTTCGGTATCGATTCATTGGGTACCATTGTAGGCGTTGCCAAAAACTTCAATTTTAATTCGTTGCAATACAAAATTGAGCCCATGAGTTTGGTAAGCCAAAACCAATGGGGTTTCAGAGATGTATCGGTAAAAATAAGTGGTGGCAATACTCAAGCCGCGCTGGTACTCATCAAATCAACGTGGGATAAGTTAAATCCCGATTACCCATTTGAATACCAGTTTTTAGACGATCATTTTAATGAAGTTTACAAAGCCGATAACCAGGTAAGCCAGATAGTAGGCATACTGGCCGTTTTAACTATTATTATTTCTTGTTTAGGTTTATTCGGCCTGGCATCTTACTCGGCCGAAAAACGTGTTAAAGAAATTGGTGTGCGCAAAGTTTTAGGTGCATCGGTACAAAATATAGTACTGTTGCTGGCCAATAATTTTATAAAGCTGGTATTATTCGCCAATTTAATAGCCTGGCCATTAGCCTGGTGGGCCATGAACAAATGGCTGCAGGATTATGCTTACCGCATTGATATACAATGGTGGGTATTTGTTTTGGCAGGCGGAGCGGCTATATTGATTGCTTTTGTAACCGTAAGCTTTCAATCGGTAAAAGCAGCAATTGCTAACCCGGTTAAGAGTTTGAGGAGCGAATAAGATACAATTTTTAAAGTCTCCCCTTCTGGGGGAGATTTAGAGGGGGCTTAATGAACTAACATGATAAAAAATTATTTAAAAATAGCCTGGCGTAACGTATGGAAACATAAGTTTTATACAGGCATAAATATATTGGGCTTAGCGCTGAGCATAGGCTGTAGTATTATATTGTTCCAGTTTATTACCTATCATTTAAGCTTTGATACGTATCATCACGATGCCAAACAGGTGTATAAACTGGTAACCGAACAACATTCGGACGATGGCAGCATTGAATATGACCAGGGCGCACCAATGGCACTGGCAACAACTGTAAAAGCAAATATGCCGCAGGTTAAAGAGGTAGCGGTACATCTGCGAATGCACCAAATAACCGTAGCCATTCCGCAAAGCAACGGGCCTAACAAACTATTTGTTGAGCACGAAAATATCGGTATTACCGACGGCCATTTTTTTAATTTGTTTGATTACCAATGGGAGCAGGGCAGTAAAAACACCGCGCTTAACGAGCCTAATACAGTGGTGATAAGCCACAATCTGGCGCAAAAATATTTTGGCAGCCAGGATGTTATCGGCAAAACCATTATTGTGGATAACAAAAACAGCTTTAAAGTTACCGGTGTGGTAACGGATCATCCGGCAAACACCGATATTAAGTCGGATATATTTTTATCGCTGGCGACTATCCCTGCCCTATATCCCGATATAGCTAAGCCTTTGCAAAACGACTGGGATTTTATCAATTCTACCAATGGTATATATGTTTCGGTGCCTCAAAATGTTTCGGCGACAAGCCTGCAGAATGAGATGCGGCAAATCACCAAAAAGATTTTAGCGCCCATGCAAATGGCAAACGCGTTTTACTTTAAACTACAGCCATTAAACGAGGTTCATTTTGACGGGCGATACAGCGGTGTGATAGAAAAATCGTTATTAATTACACTGGGGATAATCGGCCTGTTGCTGATTATGGTGGCTTGTGTAAATTTCATCAATATGGCTACTGCGCAAAGCTTTAAGCGCGCTAAGGAAATAGGCACACGAAAGGTATTGGGCAGTTCGCCATTAGCTATTTTTATGCAGTTTATTGCCGAAACGGGGCTTATCGTAGCATTTGCCGCCGTGCTTGCTATTATCTGGATAAATCTCTTTCTGCCGGTTTTAAACACCTGGCTGCAAACAACTCTGTCGTTGAACTTTTTGCGTGATGGTGCTTTAGCTGCATTTATTTTATTGATTATGGCGGTAATTATAATGGCGGCAGGCGCATACCCGGCCATTATATTAAGCAGGTTTAAACCGGTTAATGCTTTAAAAAATCAAATAGGCGGGCAATCGCAAACGGCGAATCTTACGCGCAAGGGCTTAATTGTTTTTCAAAATGTTATCGCGCAGGTATTTATCATCAGCGCGGTATTAATTACCATGCAGGTAAATTTTTTGAAAACCACCGATCTTGGCTTTAATAAAAATACTGTAATTATGCTGCCCGTGCCCGATAATGCCAAAAGCAAAACCGACGAACTGCGCAACCGCCTTTTAGCCTACCCGGGCATTAAGGATGTATCGTTTTGCTATAACGCGCCTTCATCTGTACTGGAAAATGGCGGCTCCATACAATACGATAACCGTACCTGGGAAAAATTTCCCGGCTATGAAAAAGTAGGCGATGCCGGGTTTATAAGCACGTTTGGTATAAAGCTGGTAGCCGGCCGTAACTTAGCCGAAAATGATACCGCCAAAGAGTACCTGGTAAACGAGTTAATGGTTAAAAAATTAGGTGTAAACAATCCTGAGCAAATTATCGGTCACCGCTTTATAGCCGGCGATTTAACCAATAACCCCGGCACCATAGTAGGGGTAATTAAAGATTTTCATTCCAAATCTCTTTACACCGCCGTCGAACCTGAATATATCAGCACATTTAGGGCAAGGTATCAAAATATGGGGGTAAAACTTAATACCAATAATACCGCAGCAACCATCGCCACCATAAAAAGTGCCTGGCAATCCGTTTATCCGCAAAATGTGTTCGAATACCATTTTTTGGATGAACAAATAGCCGATTTTTACCAAAAGGAAGATTTGCTAAACAAATTGATCCGCTCCAGCGCTATCATAGCTATAGCTATCAGCTGCCTGGGCTTGCTGGGTTTGATATCATTGTTAACTATACAACGCACCAAAGAAATAGGCATACGCAAAGTATTAGGGGCATCTATCATCAATATCACCACCCTAATATCGGTCGATTTTATAAAGCTGGTGCTCATAGCGGTAATTATCGGTACGCCTATCGCCTGGCTCATGATGGATAAGTACCTGCAAAACTTTGCCTATCGTATTGGCATAGCATGGTGGGTATTTGTTCTGGCGGCGCTATCGGCAATAATCATAGCCTTTATAACAGTAAGCTATCAATCCATAAAAGCCGCGCTGGCCAACCCGGTGGAGAGTTTGAGGTCGGAATAGGTTGACAGCAAAGCGAAATGACATAATGACTAATGACAATTAACCATGATAAAGAATTATTTTAAAATAGCCCGGCGCAGTTTGTGGAAACATAAGGCTTACTCCATTATTAATATCGTTGGCCTCAGCATAGGCTTAACCGCCTGTTTAATTGTGGCTACGGTTGTGTTTGATGAGCTGTCGTACGATCATCAATGGTCTAA
>Ga0302303_10001808_pt1 | contig 13372 bp, 13 predicted proteins | sample III_Palsa_E2_1_FD_194542 | JGI IMG/M metagenome (GOLD analysis project Ga0302303, IMG submission 194542) | Peat permafrost microbial communities from Stordalen Mire near Abisko, Sweden - III_Palsa_E2_1 | ecosystem: Environmental > Terrestrial > Soil > Palsa > Peat permafrost | place: Sweden... | reverse complement strand
CCGTCATCCCGCAGGGTGGGGGGATCCAATATTATATCAACATCTTTTCTGGTTTTTTGGTCAAGGATGGCCCTTTGAATTAAATAAAAATAGAATTTATTTTTCATCGCAACAAACTATAAGCGGGGACGTAAATGTTAACTTTTTAAATACATTTAGTATAAGTTGTTTCTTTTCTAGTCTTTATTCCTTTAACACCACTAATGTCAAAATTTTAAAAAGAAGTTATAATCCGCAAGTAACCAAAGCGCTTAGCACGCAAGTAGATACTTCAGAGACCATATGTTTGTTATCTTCCCATCATCATACACCTACTAATAGCAATTCTTTTAATCAATGGTTAGCTGGGTTAATAGATGGTGATGGTTGTTTCTTACTAAATAAAAAAGGTTATGCTAGTTTAGAAATAACTATGGATATACGAGATGAACATTGTCTTAATATAATTAAAAATATTTATGGTGGTTCATTAAAATTACGATCTAATGATAATGCTATAAGATATCGTTTACACCATAAATCAGGTTTATTAAAATTAATTCATAATATTAATGGTTTAATTCGGAATCCCTCTCGAATTCTTCAATTAAATAAAATTTGTGTACAATATAATATTAATATCATATTTCCTACTAAACTTACATATGAAAATGCATGGTTGGCGGGATTTTTTGATGCAGATGGTACTATTACTATAAATAAAAGTAATAACCAGTTATCAATTTCTGCTTCTCAAAAAACGACACAAATTTTAGAACCTTTAGTCGAACTTTATGGTGGTCATATTTATATTGATCGAGGAAAATATACATCTTTTAAATGGTATGTTACTGAGAAATTAACTATTTTAAATTTAATAGAATATTTTAAAATTAATCCTTCTCGATCTGGTAAAAAAAATAGACTTCATTTAATTCCTAAATTTTATGAATTAAAATATTTAAACGCTGATAAAGCCCTTGAAAATTCTAAATTATCTAAAAGTTGGGATAATTTTTTTCTTAAATGGGACAATTATGATGATTATGTTTAATACTTTGTTTTTCTTATAATGATAATGATATGGTCCACATGCTATAAAGCATTGCATCCAGAAGTCTATATTCTAATTATTCCAGGATTTGGAATTATTTCTCACGTTATCTCACACTTTGCGAATAAACCTATTTTTGGTTATTTAGGTATGGTATATGCCATGTTATCTATAGGTTTATTAGGTTTCATTGTGTGGGCTTTGTGATGGGTCCAAGGTAATTACCTTTAAGTTGCCATAATTTCGCTATTTTCTGAAATATACAAGGGGGGCATATTATAAGGTGGCTGATAATATACTAATAGAATGTTTATTAAAATATATACAAACTTTGAAATTAATCGGAACATTATAAGCTCACAATATGCTTCTCATTTATTATGTATTAATCAGAAGGTCACTTGTTCATATAGATTTTAGACTAAAATGAATATAGGTGCCTCAGAGACTACACGCGAAAATAGTTTTAATTTTACTCCTTATTTTGATGTATCTAAAAATACATCTTTTTCATTACCAAATTTTAAATTTCTTTCATGGTTTATAGGTTTTAGCTAAGCTGATGGCGGCTGGTTTATTAAAGAAAACAGTAAATTATTTGTTATTCGTCAAAAAGATCCTGAACCTTTAAACTATATTTATAATAATTTTTAATTTGGCCATATTTCTTTAGATGCGGATGGTTATTATTCATATCGTGTTTATAAACAAGAATATACAAAAATATTAATTTTAGTCTTTAAAGATAATGTTGTATTAAATAAAAATATAATTTAATGGCAATCTATTATCTAATCTACTCGAGATTCTTTTTATCCTACTTTAGATGATGTTTGGTTGTCAGGTTTTACTCAAGGAGACGGCGGGTTTAATATTTATATTGTAAAAAGAGAAAATACTAGATCTGGTTATCGAATACGATTACGTTATTATTTAGATCAAAAAGATTCAAAATCAGAATTATTGTATATTAAATCGTTATTAGCTGGTGGAGTTGTTAATTCGCGTTCCGGTGAAAATATGTTTCGTTATACTTTAGATAGTTCTAATAAACTATCTATAATAAAAAATTATATGATAAAAAATATTCTTATTGCACAAAAAAGTATAATTTTTGATAAATTGGCTAAAGCCTTAAATTTAATAGAAACAAAAAATCATTTATCTAAAGAGGGATTTGACAACATTTTAAAATTAAAAGAAGAAATACTTGAAATTACTCAAAATTAAAATTATATAATATAGTCCAAACATAGCATCACATGTTCACTGTTGGTATGGATGTAGATAATTTAGTGTCTCCGACTTTCATGTCGTATATTACCAACATAAATTAATGTTTAGCAGCATACCTCGCGTGACTTAAAGCCCCATCTAACTAAGAAGTGGGACTGCAAGTCATCTAGATATTAATTTAATAATAAGGGTTCATCCGTGAATTAAAAGCCCACTTAGTTGCTACTTTATGTTATGCACTAAGTAGACAAATGGGAGACGTTAAACCTCTCACTGGCTATAAGCTAAAATATCTAATATCTCTGTATCAGTTTCTTACCATCGGTGGTATACCTTTTTGATAAATTTATATACAAATCAATAGGCTCGCTAGCCCGGATATCCTTTGCAAAGGGATATGGCGTTCAAGCTACTAGTAATAAGATTTAGGTATACATAATCTCGAACAGTAGACTTTGAGTAATATAATCCTAAGGTTCTGTCAAAATATACCCTGATCCGCCTTGGTTTTGTTGGGCTAAAGGGTAATCAGGATCGATTATATATATTTACTCATATAGATCAATCAGCTGGTAATTAAATGTTTATAATTTTATATATTATGTGGTTTGGACTATGCGCTTTATCTCACAGCAGATTACTATGAAGACTTGAAATTTAGTGTAAACCTTTATTCATAGATTTAACCCCTTTTGGGTTGCCAAATGAATTTAACAATATTAATTAAGGAATACGCTCCTCGGTCTCTCTGAATAATGATAATTCTTTTATAATCTCGGACTTTGTGTGCAGAGGACGCGTGGCCAATTGAATAATATAGATCATGAATAACATCACACATCTATTTTTGAAGGAATCAATAAATATCCCTAGTGTTTATACTTGACAAAATATTAATATCAATTAAGTCAAGTTTATTAATAAATTTTACTTTATTAAAAATTTAACCATTGTAATTTGGGTTATGATGAACCCTCAGCATAAATCCGGTGAACTTAATATGAAAAATTTACCTCTGATAATAATTAACCATTTAAAGAGTCAACATAAACCTACTAATAAATTAAACTGGAACTATTATTTAACTGGGTTGATTCAGGTTTGTGGTAAAGTTTCATTAATTGCTAGTTTTGACAAGCTGGGGTATACTATTGATATAAGTCTTGAAATAAATGATATCACGCTAACTCATACTTTAAGAGAAATAATTGGATTCGGTAAAATTCAGAGATATGACCATATAGCCTTAATTACTTACTCTATTGTTGAACCTAGGGGACTTATTAAAATATATGAATTAACAAAAAATAAATTCTCTTTGACAAATCTAAATTACTCTAATAACCATAATCCCTTTAATACTATTAATCACATTGTTACGAAACGTGCACGCGGGTTACCTTATTATATAAAATATTGGTATCCTATAGATTTTAATTCACGTGGAATGGCTGGAGGAATGTTGAGCAGTCCAGGATGTAACGAATTTTCTCATTTTTATAAACCTTGCTGGTATGCATACCAGCACACCGACATTCAACCTCTATTAAATTATGAAACTATTTCACATTATTGGGTATCTGGGGTTTTAGGGGCTAATCTCCGAAAAGGTCAAATGCAGTTAAATTTAAAGGCTTTGTACCCAATAACTAAGCCCTTAACTTATTATAGCGAAAATTTAAGTAATATTGGCGACTTAGGTTTGGTAATGAGTGAAAAAGAGAATAAGAGATTAAATAGAACCAAACATGGATCAGGTAAATATTTAATGTCTCAAATACTGTTTGAAATAGATTTAATTAATACATCATATTTAACATTAACAAAGGTTAATCAAATCTTTGGATTATCATTAGTTAATTTAAATTATTTCATAAAGATTAATATTAAAATACATCCTATTGACACTCATATTCCCTCGTATATTAACAACACAATGACTTCAATCAATTCTTATCAATCACTTGATAATTATGGAGAAAATAAATATTTAAATGTCGCGTTAAAATATGGAGTACCCAAAGGTTTTACTAATAAAATGTTAAATTATTATAAAGTAAATGCTAGAAAAGAGATGAGCCGAATATTCGCGTCGCACTTAAAATTTAGTTTTCCTAGTGTAAATTTGATTAAATTATTAAATCATTTAGACAATTACCCTTTATTATCTTATAAATTTCCTAAATTTTTAAAATTCAGAAAAATATATAGAATTTGTCAAAGAAAAGAGCATTTACATAAAAGTGGTTTATTAAAACTCTTAAATTTATGGGAGTGTGTACGCGCCGCCTAATATCCCAGAGGATGATAAAATAATATAAGCACCATATAATAACTTTATAACATTTAAAAACTTCAGAGACTATACGCCTATGGCACTATAAATTGAGATTTCCGTTTATTTTTTGTGTACATTAAAAGACATAGTCCAATTATATACTAAAATCATAATAAGTTTAGATTACACTACCTGCTCTGGATTGAAAGGGTTACATAAATTCCAATAAGACTCAGGGTTTGCTAGTGTGCCTCTATAAAAGATATAATGACTAGAGCATATTTTACGGCAGCTACAATGATAATTGCTGTTTGGGGCAGCAATGAATAAATGTTATATCGTGTTTATTCATAAAAGATTACTTTATGCTGGAACATTTTACAATTGATGGGTTAGTTTATCAATTTTGGTTAAAATCATACTTGAGACTTACCATATGTATAATATTCATAAGCTCCTATCCCTAAGATGATAGACTTATTAATTTAATAACCAGCAGATACCTCAATGGGAGGATCTCAGAGACTTCACGTAATCCAAATTAGTAATTTATCTAATTTGATAATAAAGTCCATTGAATATATGAAATGAATTCAAATTAAACTAATTCATTTTATAAATTCATTTGAATAATTAATTTAGCCCAAGAACGTTTAGAGTTTTATATTCTAAACCTTTTAATACTTTAGTTTCCAACCGCCATTTTACTCGTGAATTACACAAATATTTACCATGGTTGGTTACTGGAATCTGTGATAGATCGGCTAGTTTTGGTTTAATAGTTTATTATAGGTCTAACAATAAAGTTGAACTTCGTGCCGTATTTTAGTTAGTGGCAGGACTGCATTCAAAGTCTGTTTTAGAAGATTTATTAGAGTAAAGTAGGATCAATACAAAAGTCTGGTTATAACTATGTTTATCGTGTGACTAAACATAATGATTTAATTAATGTTATAATTCCTCATTTCCAAAAATATTCTCTAATTAGCCATAAACTTGTTACTTTTTTATTATGGATTAAAGCGATATAAATTTTAAAAGAGGGCGCGTCACAAAATAACCCTAGATTACTAGAATTTTTAAGTATTTCTGCAGCTTTAGGTCGAGGACCATCATCCACTGTTATTAAGAATTTCCCTGATCTTAAACCTTCTTTATTTCCAAATTCCGTTTTTAGTTCAAATAATTTAAATAAATGGTGGATTACTGGATATTTTACATTTACATTGTGATTTTGATTTAGATGTTGTAACTGCAGGTTGGAAAAAGAATATTTACCATAAACTTAAACATAGATTCAGTTTTTCTAGAAGTTTAGTTGAAGAACAATTACTTAAGTCTCTTGCTGATTATTTTTCTGGTGCTATTTACATCAGATCCAATGGTTCACGAATAGATGTAAATGTAATCTCTCTAAATGGATGTCAACAAGTAATAGATCATTTTGAGAAGTATCCTTTTCCTATATATACACAAGAGTTATTTATTATTTAGGCATAATTTGTTAAAGCGCATTATAAAGACTCTCTAAGTCTACGCCATACAGATAGACAAGAAAGTATAGATCAAATTATATCAGGTTTTACCATAATAAAAGACAAGTTTTATGACTTTAAAAATAAATATTAATAAAGACTAGCGGGTTTAGCCTATCTAAGTAAGATATAAATGATTAATTAAATGAAATATAATTGCCCAACAGGTATTAAAATCTTCTCTTGGTTAGCTACTTTATGGGGAGGGTCAATAGTATTAAATACTCCTATGTTATTTGCTATTGGATTTGTATTTTTATTTACAATTGGGGGATTAACAGGTGTTATTCTGGCTAATGCATCTCTTGATATTGCTTTACATGATTCTTATTATGTAGTGGCACATTTCCATTATGTATTATCTATGGGAGCGGTATTTGCATTATTCGCAGGATTTTATTTTTGGATTGGAAAAATAACAGGATTTGCTTATAATGATACATTAGGTAAAATTCATTTTTGGACAATGTTCATTGGAGTAAATCTTACATTCTTCCCAATGCATTTCTTAGGTCTTGCGGGTATGGTTGACCTTTATAAATTTATATTAGAATTAAAAATTTTCGAAACTTGTAGTCATTATGAGTACACCAGTTCATATGTTTTAAGTATAACTCTTCTAAATGTTATATTTGGTCCACAATTAGAACCTAAATTTATAACAACACCGAAAATAATTTATGATAATGCAGAACGATTAAAAAATGAAATTACAAATCAAACTAGAAATCGTAGTATTATCTATCAATGGGTTAACTTAATAACTGGATAAACTTATATTGGGAGTGCTCCTAATGGAGCTACAAGGTTAATAAGTTATTGGAGTTCTAGCTGTTAAAAAAAAAATTTGGTAATTTATCAAAATATATTGAAATATTCTCATGCTATTGGTATTCTTGAAGATTTAGGACCTAAAATGAATATATCACGTGAGGTATTGTTAGAAAGAGAACAATATTATCTAGATCTATTATTTAAGAATTATACATCAAATTTAATCTTAAATAGAGCACCGAAGGCAGGATCGACTTTAGTATTTAAACATTCCGAAGAGTTTATTAATAACAGAAGAGGTAAATTAAATCCAATGTGTAATAAGATTAAATTACCTGAATTTGTTTTAATGCAGAAAAGAGACAAATTTGGAATGAATAATCCTCAATTTGGAGTTATTAAAAGCCCTGAAACTATAGCAAAATTAACTAAATTAGTTAATGTTTATAAGACAGAAGATCTATAATTAGTAGGTGAATATTCAACAATAAATTGTTCTAAAAAATAAAAAATGGGAAAAGATACATTAACTAAATATATTAAAAACGGTTTAACTTTTAAGGGCTTATTATTTAGTCGAGAAAAATTAAAATAATGATAAATTATATTAATTTGCCCCAATAAAATCTCCATATAAAGGACCCTTGGTTCGGGAGATATATTGAAAATCGGGTGAATTGCAAGGAACACCCAACACTTGTAAGTTGGGTAAATTTGCAGCGAAGTATATAACAGTATGTTTAAATTATTCCACATTTATATATAAATAGAGGGTATATTTTAATTAGTTCTTAAGAATTCTAATACCTAAGAAGCTTAAGAATAGTTATATAAACGTTCAACGACTAAGAGGTGAGTCATACTAGCAATAACCCTCACACGAGCGCCCGACAATTAAGAAAATTCTAGTGTAACAAATACCAATTGGTGATTTGATGGCATAAAGGTAATAATATAGAAAAAACTTAATTGATGACATAGTCTGAACCTTTGCGTAAGTAAAGGAAGAATATTTTAAAGAAATATTCGATAACAAAATTGATGCCACGAAGAATACCAGATTATCCTGACGCATATACACCATATAATTATATAGCATCATTTGGTTCATTAATATCATTACTTGCTTCAGTATTTTTCATATATTTATTAATAGATATATTTGTTAAAAAAGTTCCATTTACGACATTCCCTTCAATTTCCTTTTTTGATTCAACATCTTTAAATAAAGTAAATCGTAATTACTCATTAGATTGGTATTTAAATACTCCACCATCTTATCATACATTTAATCAATTACCAGTAATTGATCGACAATATTAAAGATAAATACTTTAAGGTGAGTAACTAGGTGAATTTTACCAACTCCAAAAATTAACAAATAAAGGACTTTCAAAATGCTTCTGACTTGTTAAGGATGGACCAAAGCCAGCAGCGCTCGCGCTGCTGCTGGCTTTGGCTTAGGTTAATACACAAGATTTGACTTTATAAATAATATATTAATTATAACAAATAAATAATAAAAGGATAAATAGGCACAATTATAAGGAATCTAAAAAGATTTATTATTTAAGGGTAAAAAAGTTGCCCAAAAATGTTTTTGAATTTAACAGCATTAATTAATGAGATCTCATACCTTAGCTACGCAGGGGCAATAATTATTGGTTGACTCCCTCGTGTCTATTCGACTTTAATCATGACTGAAAAAGTCTTTCAATTAATAAATATCTATTACCTACGTGTGCCATGTTGTGATCGACCTAACATGCGAGGGCGTGTAAGAACGGAATAATAGATTCGGGAGTATTCACCTAATAGTTCATTTGTCCAATTTGAACTATAAAATCTTGTTACACCTAATTCGTCTTTTCGGATTAATGACCCATTTCCTATTTTACCTAAGATATATCCATAATCCTTGTGAATTGGCGATAATCCTCCAATTAATAATTCAAATAACCATTTACATTTAATATATTGATAGTCGTTAAATGTAAATGAATTTGAAGTATGGGCCGGATTCCAATAGGTTTTATTGATAATTTTAACAGATAATTCAATTTTTTTAGATCTAAGACCTGGCATTGGGGATTTATTTATTACTTTTTTTGTTGGAGTATATAAGGTACGTATAGTAAGGTTTAACAAAAAAGGGAAAGAGCTTCTAGACATGGTGTGGCTACTCAAGTTGCTAAATAAGTAAGAACTTGCGCGGGTTAAAGTGGGCGCGGATTTAGTAGAGTTGATCTCTGAGTTAAGCCTGAAGTTAGCTAAATTTATATTGGTATATAATAAAGTTTTCATGATTCTTATATCGGAATAACGGGACTTGAACCCATAACCTTTAGTTCCCAAAACTAATATACTGCCATTATATTATATTCCGTAAGACGGCTTATCCGTCGCCTAATTTCTTTGAACGAGTTATCTAAATTTACCACTTTAAGGTCGGTGCGTCTAACTAGAGCATCCGATAAGAAATAATAGGTTTATATATAATGGAGGTCTAGTAATCTCCCACCCAGAATAGGGTAACTACGAGTTCACAAAAGGGGAACCCGATTAAATTTTATTAATGCCGATAAGGGACCCTGATAATGTTAAATTACGGAAAGCTATACGTAAACTTTTTCTATTTTTTTTTTTATACCAGGTTGGGGTGCTTTCACGTGATTTATTTAATATATTCGACGTGATGTTGGTCACCTTTAAGGTTTGTTCTAAAATATTTGTGTCGCGATTTTTATATTTATTTTTTATTTTCATTTTTCTTAGGGCTTTAGGCTTGAAATTTTCTTAAATTAAAAGGATAAGGTATTTCATTAAATTTGGGTTTTTTTAATATTATTAATGTCTTTATATTATTATTTATTTCTAAATATGGTAAATTAGGTATTATTTTTTTTTTTACATCGGATACCCAAAATTTTAAGGACATAGTAATTTTACTTATGTTTTCTTTATAATGTGAAGTTAACCATAAATTCTTTTCTATAAATTTGTTATCGACTTTAATTATATCTCCTGGATTTAAATGAAGATGTCCTTTTGTTAGCTCGGAACCTTGCAAGGCTGCGCCGTTAACTTGAACTAATCCACTTTTAATGGCTATTCTTACTGCCTCTTTATTGATAAACCAATTAGTTCTAAATAAAATGATATCAAGACGAGTTTCAATATTCGAAAGATGTGTGGCTTTAGCGGTTTGATAATATAATTTTAAGTATCTGTTAAAAAACCATTTAATATTAAATTGATTATTTTTGATTCTTTTCGTGCGGTTACGAATCATTTTAGTATTTAGTATCCCACGTTTTTGTAGCGGATTTGCGCGTGTTAATTTAGTTTTTATATTATTTAGGTTATGTTTAAATACTGAGTACAATAGCATATAAGCCATATTTTTTTGATTCCAACTTAAATTTAGTATATAACGATGAGTCATATGCGGATAACGGGACTTGAACCCATATGAATAATTCGTTAGAGTCTAAATCTAATGCGTCTACCAATTCCACCATATCCACATGCCCTTTCTTATAGTTTGATCTGATTACACCGTTGACATTCTCTCTTACTATTCATAACTCGCGCGGGTTGGGTTAGCTAACTCGTAACTCCAAGCTACAGGGTCTTACCCATAAACATTTATTTGAGTCAAAGCCAAATAAGAGAATCGAACTCTTTTCCTACTAATTACAAATCAGTTACATAACCATTATGTTAATTTGGCTAGTTCATCTTTAGCGCGTACCTCATCTCGGGATTCGTGCTCTGATCCACTTTTGCTAGCCTTTTTGATCGAGATGGTTAATCGCGTTAATATTTATTATCTTAGGGGATTACGTAAAGTAATTCTTTAGGTATCTTTTATGGGAATTGAACCCACATTTATATCGTGAAAGAATAATGTCCTGACCATTAGACGAAAAAGACTTTTATAGGGTATAGCTTACCAGTTCACGTCTTCATGACGAATTCACAGTTCTTACTCTTACGCTCGCGCTTTTCAAGATTATTATAATTCCGGCGTTATTCATAGGTGAATAACGGGACTTGAACCCGTAATAAAAAGAATCACAATCTTTCATTTTACCGATTAAATTATATTCACGCAAAAGCGTCGGAACTATCTACACCTATTTAATATTTACTCCCCTCATTTATCCAAACTTTCCTATTTCAACTCTTTATTTGATTCGGATAATCGGATACCAGTAATTCAAGGGTAATTCCAACCCAACACTATTGTGAATATAACTAACCTTTCCTTCACCTTTCTTAGTCACGAATCCACTTTCAAGTGCGGTTTCTTAAGCCGGTACCTTTAACTTAATCTGGTTTACTAACCTAATAAGTATGTCGCAGCCTGTAAATCTAATTAGATTTGAACTAATGACAAACCGCTTATCAAGCAGTCACTCTACCCCTGAGTTATAGATTCTATACATTTATTTAATAACTTTTTATCAGTTTTGGTCGGGTCTCTATACAGTTTATGTTTCTCATTCATTTTATTAGACTGATCTATTCCCCCAATTAAAGGGTGTGGTTTATCAATAAGTAAGGGAGAACTTATTATTACTACCTTTATGTTTAATTTTTAATATTTATAAATGTAAAAACATTATCTAAAAACGCAAATAATGGGACTAAAACTATAAAATACATAAAATATGTTATTGTTAATATTTGTCCTATCGTTACATAAGGATATTCTACTGGATTTCCTCCTATCCATCCTAATAATAAAAAATTAGCCACAAATAGCCAAAATAATATTTTCCATAACGGACGGAAAGTTGAAGAACGTATTAAAGATAAATGAAAGAATGGTAATACTAATAAAATTAATATAGCCGCTATCATACCCACAACTCCCCCTAACTTATCTGGAACTGAACGTAAAATTGCATAAAATGGTAAAAAATCATTCTTTATTCATTAATTTTGTATAACATTGTTGAATGCATATGTGGAATTATTAAAGGATTTATATTTAATAAATCCTTTTTTGTAATATATATTCTTGTTTCTGAATTATGTTTATGTAATGTTCAATTAATTTTTATTTAAAGCATCTACTAATAAATTTATATCTTCTAATTTTAATCCATAAGTATTTAAATGTAACCCTTCATTTTGTTTACTACCATCTCCCATTATCCAAAAAGCTAAGGCTAATGGTGTTAAATATGTTTCGATGGTTTTAGGGACAACTTTTACACCTAACGGATTAAACATATCATAATATTCATTAAAACATGGTAATTGTTTAGTTGTAAACGTATAACATAAATACGTTTTAGTATTTATCATTCTGGATTTAGGTGAAGATACAATATTATCTGTACAATATTTTTTAAATATATCATAAACCATAAAAAAGAATTCTTTGTGTTTATCTGATTGCGTAAAATGAAATCTTGTATTACCTCTTTTTTCTAAAGTTCCATCACTTATAATTATTCCAATTAATACTTGTATTTCCAATTCAGATAAATTTTAATTTTTGCTACTATCCTTATTACTTAATCTAACCGCGGCGATAGTATACATATAATTCTCTAATATTTAATAAAGAATGGACTACATCTTCAAAAAATTTCTTGTTCTTCGTATAGTCTCTGAGGCTCTAATTTTTAGAGCCTGCTGATCATTAAATAAACCTCATAGGTAAATGTATATTTCTCAGCATATAGAAGAATTTAATGGCATTTGTTAACCATTCAGGAACAATATGTTCTGGAGTAACTAATGGATTAGCAGGCAAGTAGTTGTCGGAATGACCTAATAAATTTGGATAAAAAAATACAATGAATGAAAAAGCAATTCCAAATATAGCAACTCCTAAATAATCTTTATACATAAAATATGGGTGTATTGGTAATTTATCCATATTTGAAGAGATTCCTAATGGATTATTTGAACCATGAACATGTAAAAATATTAAATGAATCATGGCTAAGGCAGCTAATATAAATGGTAATAAAAAATGAAGTGAAAAAAAACGATTTAATGTTGGATTATCAACACTGAACCCTCCCCATACAAAGAAAACGATATCTTTACCTAAATATGGTATAGCTGAAGCGAAATTAGTTATAACGGTTGCGCCCCAAAAGCTCATTTGACCCCAAGGAAGTACATAACCTAAGAAGGCTGTCCCCATCATAATAAAATAAATTATTACACCAACTGACCATAAGCCAGTTCTAGGTTTGGTATATGACCCATAATATAAACCACGTGCTATATGGATATACACACAAATAAAGAAAAAAGAAGCTCCATTTGAATGACCATAACGAACTAACCATCCATAATTAACATCACGCATGATCTTTATATTATTCCTTTATATTTGATGAAAATTGATAGAGATTTTTAAAATACTTGCCAGTATCAATATATCTAAATATTACACGATTACTTAAATTTAATTTTTTTTGAGTTTCATAATATGAATTAAAGGGGGAACCTTCAATTAAAACATTATTTTTATTATAAACATAA
>Ga0302303_10001807_pt1 | contig 13374 bp, 16 predicted proteins | sample III_Palsa_E2_1_FD_194542 | JGI IMG/M metagenome (GOLD analysis project Ga0302303, IMG submission 194542) | Peat permafrost microbial communities from Stordalen Mire near Abisko, Sweden - III_Palsa_E2_1 | ecosystem: Environmental > Terrestrial > Soil > Palsa > Peat permafrost | place: Sweden... | reverse complement strand
CCCATAGAGATGCAAATGACCTTGTGCAACAGAATCTTTGGATTGTCAGACGATCTCATCACCAAAGCAGCATTAGAGAAAGCACTGAGACATCTTGCTTGGAGACTTCACCTTGAAAACAAGCTATGAAGAAAAATAAAATAAAACGAGAAAATAAAAATAAAAAAATACAAAAATGCTCTCGGATGGGATCGAACCACCGCCTTCAGCTTATTATGGCTGACGCACTACCCGCCTATACCACAAGAGCTTTTCTTTCTTTTTCTTTTTATTTGACACATCAAAGAAGAGGTCTTTTTACAACATACTGAATTTCGTGTGAGAATTAAAATCAATGTGAAAATCAAATCCTTCTTGTGAAAACGAAGTAGTGTCGAAAGGGTCATCACAAGAGATTCCATCGAATATCTCATATGCCACCCCACGTACAGGATTCTCTTGTATCGTTGAAGTGGAATTAGAAGACGGTGTACTGGCCGTAGTAGTAGTAGTATCAGCAATAGTCCGATCTAGTTTAATTGATTCGATGATGCCAATCAAGGCTGGGTCACATGCCACGCCGTGTGGTTTGTCTGATGGAAAGAGGTCGAAACGGATGGGGTGCTTGCTGTGCTTCCTTATGATCATCATGGCCTGAGAGCTTGAACTAGCAAGCCAAAGGGGGCTTTCTTCTGGATTTTCTCCGTCTTTGGGTGAGACATCGGCACCGTAGTCAAGAAGAAGTTTCAGGTACTGTGTGTTTGTGATGGCAGCCTTGAAAGAAAAAAAAGAAGAACAAAAATGTCAATCAAAAAGAAAGGAAAGAAAAGGGAAAAAAGGGAAAAAAAAGAAAATAAAATTACCCTTAAACCACTATCGCGTTGTTTTTTTAAACACATGTCCACAGCCTTGTGAATCACAGTGAGTCCATTTGCATCCCTGGCGTAGATGTCTGGGTTGTATTGCTCGAGAACCCATTTCACAGTAGCGTGATGTCTCTTGGATGAGATTAGCTGCGAAAATATCGAAGCTTTGTTGTTGGATCTTTCAGGGACGTGGTTTATCCCATGAGTATCAACCCACGAGGCCAGCTCATCATTGGAAACGGCGCATTTTGACACAGCTTGATACGTGTCGAGGTTTTCGTAAAGTTGACGAGTAGACGATTTCACAGTCACTTTAGGCAAACGAGCCCCCTTTTTAGAAAAGAAAGAAAAAAAATTTAACCCCCTTTTAGAAATAAGAAATAAAAAAAGAAATAAAAAAATTACATGGCGGTGTCTGTGAACAAGATGAGAAGGGAATGCGAGTGACCGCGATGAAACTTCTGATGCTGTATTTGGTGTTGGTTCGGTGATAATGGAGTTGTAAGGAATGAACTGATCAACTGGTTCTGAGAGAAACCTCCTTTGAAGAAAAAAAAATATGAAAATCAGAATTTTAGAAAATGTTTGAGTGTGATCACATATTTTTTATTTATTTATTATTTTCTTACAATGAATCATTGTCGAAATCAGTGAGGAAAGGCGTTTCTTGATGTTCCATGATCAAAAGTGTTGGACAAAAATTTAAATATGAAAAAAGACAAAGAGAAACGAGAGAAGAGAAAATAAGGGGCAAATTTCATACTTTTTTTCTGAAAAAAAACCGAAGGGTAAAATATGATGAGTATTTATACCCTTGTTTCAAAAAATTCTTTGCATGACAACCGAACATTTCCGTGGGAAAAACAACAAAGCCATCCATCTCCGAACCATGTCCGAAAAACAAGGGTCTGAAACATTTGTTCAAACATTTTTTTCCCCGCCATTTCCCACCCCATGTGTTTCAGCTTCAACGGGGCATGCCTAGCTTTTGTTGTTTTTTTTAAAAAATTCTGGTTTAAATAAGACCAAAAAAATAATCGGAAAAATAAAAATATGAAATTTTTTGAACCTTTATTTTTTTTCATTCTAAATATTTTGCACATTTGCCAAGAATTTCGAAAATAAAACAGAACACACGTGCATTAAAAAATCATAACCAAACAAGGAAATAAAATGAAAATAAAAAACCTGTGTCAATCAAAAAATTCTGCATCATCATCTTCCTATTTTTTCTTTCTTTATCTCTCTACAGTCCATTTTTCTATTCCGCCATGACTGAAACGATTCCCGACACCTCTACCAAAAGGGTCAAGACTATATCCGCGTTCTCTACGTTTGGAGGTTCCTGGAAAACAACTGCGGTCGCTACTCTTTCCATCAAGATGGCTGATACCGGCAAGAACGTCGGAGTCGTCGACCTGTGCAACCAAGGAAACCTCACCCACTTCTTCGCTGAAAAAAGCAAGCTATTCAGCTTCGACCAGCTGTTCAGAGACGCGAATGGCAAGTCCAAGCTCAACGAAAGGTGGTCTCGCTCGTTCATCGACATCTCCAGTAAGATATCAACAACGGACGGCATCACCACTTCACTTGCATTTCTCCCAGAGCTCGGGATCACCATCCAGGAGAGGAGTCAGCCAGACGACAAGGGGCTCATTCAGCTTATGTCGTGGAGTCCTTTCCAGGAAAACTTCCTCCGACAACTTGAGTCAGAAACACAAAACAGGAGACCCGGCGACCCCAGATTTTACTCGGTCTTCATCCGCTACATATTTGAGGCATTCGCGACCAAGTATGACCTGGATTACATCTTCGTCGACCTTCCTCGCGAGAACAATGCCATAACCAGATCATTGATCATGAGAAGCGATCTTGTACTCTTTACTGTACCGTTCAAGACAAGCAACACTTTCATGGCTGCACACACCCTGGATAGGATGAATCAAACAGCAAACACAGAAAATTTCACCAATGGAGTCTGGCAGCCCGTCATCTTGCCTGTGTTTACAGGAAAGACTGAATACGACCCCTGGGACATGGACACAATCCAATCCTCGATTACTACGCCGGTGTCTGACCGTTTCATGGCAGAGCTGAAAAAATTGTGGAGAAAGATAGATCATTGCGAATTTCCAGAGCACCTGACTTCGAGGTGCATCAGTGTCATCCACTTTGACGAGAGTTTTGCCAAGGAAGAACTTGGAACAACATGCTTCGACCAAACAACACCTACAAGCAAGAGGGTTCGAGATGACTACGATGCACTTATCAAAAAAATGATTCGACTTGTCTCTTCCTGACCAAAAAAAAAAACAACAGGGCGAATAAAAAAAGTGGCGATATTCTATTTTATTTTTATTTTTCTTTTTATTTTATCTTTTTCAAACTCCTCCAACCAAACAAACACCATGGAAAACATTCCAGCAAATGCCAGTTTGTATTTTGTTCTGGTCAATTTCGGCCTCGAGAAAACCAAACAATTTTTGAAATCTCGTCCTCATTACCCCATCAATAACGTCGATAAAAAGTGTGGCCAGACAGCACTTCACGGGGCAGTTTTAAGGAATGACAATGGCGAATCACTTAGATTTCTCTTGTCTTGTCCTGAAATCGATGTCAATGTGTTTGACGTGAATAGGCACACCCGAGAGAAAATGCGCACTCCACTTCACGACGCTTGCATAAGAGCTAGCAATCCTAGCATTCCAGAAATATTGAACATCATCCTTCAAGATAAACGCTTCAATGTTAATATTCTAACTCGTGACAACGAAACGTGCCTGTGGTTAGCTTGTAATAACCAAAATGTTTTTGCAGTAAAAGCCATGATTTCTTTTAGAGAAGCCAGTGAATTAAATACAAAGCATTCTGCGATGTATGGATTTTCGAGCTACACAGTTCTCGAAATAGCTAAACTGTTTAGCAATGAAATATATAAACTTCTCATGGAGTTTGACGAAGATCCTGTCAAAACAAAGAAGAAATGCAGACAAGAACTCGGATTGGTTGATTGATTAAATGAACAAATAAAAAAAGAAAGGATTTGAATAATTTTTTTTATCTTTTTATTTTATTTTTCTTTCTTCGGAAAACATGATTGAGTTTTTTTTCTCATTTGTCATACAATTGAGACGTGGTGATGCTTCCCCAATTGATGAACGAGAGTCGGTCACGGTGGTAAGCATCCCCATTTCGAAGTCTGAATGAAAAGATTTTATGATACTTCTCGACCAAACACTCAGTTTCGTTTGTTATGGTGTACTTTCCATTGTCATATGGAATGTACCCATTGACAGCTGGTTGTCTGTCAACGTTGTAAGTTTTGTGAAGAGCTTTGGCAAAAAACTTCTTTGGGAACCCGCGTTTGTTCAGCTTGTCGACAAAGGTCACGACATATGCACTTGCACCTCCATTGCCATATCCATTGTCTTCAATGGAAAAAACCAACCCAACTTCTGGCACGACTTGGTTGAAAGTTTCCTTGAATGGAGCAAACTCATCTGTGTGGAAGTGGGTGTGAAAGGTCACCGTCTCGGTCATTTTTGGTGAAGATTTTTTTTTGTGTTTGGGGGATGTAAGAAGAAGGAACAAGAAAAATCAAATGAAATAAAATAATAATTCCAAAAATATATATACAAAAAAAGAAATATCAAGCAGTGACTTTTGAGATTTTGGTTGTCATCGTGTTCTTTTTTTTTCTTCTTCTTCATCTAGCCTCTTTCGCTTCTGTGTTCGTGAAATATATTTTGAAAAAAAAAATATGGAACAAGAGCCACCACTTATCTTGAGTGCTTCTTGGTTGAAACAAAACAAAATAGACCGGGCAATCAGTGAGCGTCTTATGAACTCACTGAATTCAGGCGAAAGATTAGAACAGATACCAGAACTCATAAAAAGTCACCCTGAATTTGACATAAATCGTGATTATGGTTTCGGCCTTCCAGTTTTTTCTACTTCATTCTTGAAAGACAGAGACACATATAATTTTTTGTGCTCAAGGGGAATTGACTTGAATAAACGAGACAAACAAAAAGACACTCTTCTTATCAAAGTGTGCATGAAGGGATATGCATCGGAAGTTGAAATGCTTGCTTCTAACCCCAAAGTTCTGGCCAATCTAAAAGGCACCAACAACAAAACAGCATTGTACGTCGCATGCCAACGTCCTAATCCTCGTATTTCAAATAGCATCCTGTGCGTAAAGTATCTAATTGCAAGCGGGAAAGACTTGGCAATAGATTTTGACAACGATGGTAAAGATCCAACCGTCATGATGTATCTGGAATTTAAACTAGAGTCGCTGTTGAATTCTGACAACGTGAACGAAGGATTAGTACAGAATACTATGACGCTCAAAAATCTTCTTGGGCGGTTCAGAGAAGATCCCGATAAAGTTCGAAACGAGGTTCGCATGGAATTGAACAAACCTAATTCAAGTGAGACATTTGCTTTGACTGTTTTTGTTTGCGATGGATACGCCATCATAAAAGATAAAAACCTAACAGACAGCCAAGATGAGTTAAAAGCCAAGAAATTCTTCGACGCAATAACTGTGCTTCCCATAGAACTTCAGATGTATTTATCAAATCTTGCATGCGGGACAAGTGATGTCATTATTCCTCATAGACTCAGAGAAGATGGATTCAAGGCAACAGTTCGTTCATGGGCTAAAAAACAAAACGAGCAAGACAACAAGCAAGAATAAATAAAGTTCAGCCCTGGGACTAAATAAATCTTTTTTTTTTCTTCTTTTTTTCTTCCTTGTTCTTGATTTTTTTACTTACTCAAATTGATGTGAAAAGTTTCTTGTCTCAGTCATTTACAATGCGAAGATTTGTTGGGTGCCAGAGAAGAAAAAAAATAACAAACAACAAAATAGTATTGATGACGATCATCAAAAATGTGAACAGAATTGACAACACGATAAGTTTTGCTTGTTCATTTTTTTTCTTACTTTCTTTCTTGCTTTGTCGAAAAAAACATGGAAGATTCTGCCTCAGAAGAGTTGATGAGAATATTGAACAACAGTCAACCAAAACTAGACAAGGTGAAACGGATTTTTGAAACTCATCCTGGACTGGATGTGAATGTCGATTACGGAGATGGTCTCCCTGTTTTCGCACCTTATATGGCCAGTGACAAAGGTGTATTCGAGTTCTTGTGTTCAAAGGGAATGAATCTGAATATAACGAATGATAGAGGACGGACGGTTCTCATAAACGAATGTCAGGGTGGGTTTTTCGCTAGAATTCACACGCATTGTAGACAACACTGATGTGTTAGCTGATGTGATCGAGGTCAACACTGGAGAAACGGCATTATTTTATCTGTGCAGTCAATATCATGCCAGAGAACCAATCAAAGCGGTAAAATATTTAATTGCAAGTGGGAAAGAGTTGGCCATAGATGCAGTGACATTTCAAAATCTTCCTCGTCACCCTTCAGAAACTGTCATACAGGCTGCGAAAAGAATTGTGGATGTGAGCGTTGGTGTTGTGGACAAAAATGATATAAAAATAGAACAATGAACGAGTTAAAAAATATAAGAGAGGAAAAAAAAGACACACCCTCCAAAAAAATAAAATTAACAATAAACTGTCACACCTTCCTCCCTTTTTCATTTTCCTCCCTTTTTCCATTATATCAAGCCGATAATCATCATGCTTCCCACAGGCATATCCACCAAACTTGAACAAGCTGGTTTCATCTACGACCCCGCCAAGAAGGAATTGTCTCTTTCGCCTCCAAAGACTCAATCTCCTCTCGCTGCTTCAGTTTCCGAAGATGCACTGGATAGCATTTCTTACCGCGGAGCGAAAGACAAGGCTGAATGGGTCGCCAAGTGGCAAAAGGTCTACGGAGAGTGGAGAAATGTCATGGACGAGATCGTTGGCATCTACGAACTCAAGAAAGAAGAAGGGCGTCCTAAAAATGCCTTGAAATTGGTTGCCATTTACGAGAGGCTTTCTGCTTCCACTTCCAAGGAAGACTACGCTGCTTTTATGTTCCTTGAGAATATGCGCAGGATTGTTCGCGAAGCAGAATGGCTTCAAAGGAAGGGTGCCTTTGGACAGGACAAGGAGTACATGCAACGCCAGGGCTACGCTCAAGCCTACAACATGGCTACCTTTGGGATGTGCCTCGATGCAGCCAATGCCAAGCGCATTAAGGGAGAAAATGACATTGTCCTCGACAACTTCGGGGCCATCTTCTTGATGTTGATCAACATCGACGATCGTGGTCACACCGATCTCATGCGCCAGTACAAAGATAACAAGGATGCCTTTCCGGAGAAGGATGCCAATGAAGTTCTTGAGTCTGCTCGCGATTACATTGTGAACGTTGCTTTTTCCAAGACTGTGTCTGTTCCCAAGCATCTTGAGCGTCGCGTGGCACAAGTCATGGCTCTGATCCTCGAGAGTACCCCTCAATAATGAAAAAATTGACACCCAATAAGAAAAAAAATGTTTTTTGTATTTATTGTTCCTCCCAGAAAAGATAAATAAAAAGGACATGACGCTTTCACTCTGTGTTGTGCTTTGTTGTTGTTGTTGTGTGTTTTTGACTGGTGTGTTTGCAAGAACTTCTTTTGATTCAGAGGTATGTTTGCCATATGTGGTAGAAACATATTCAGATCCTGATCATCCCGAATGCTCATCCAAACTGAATTCTACATTGTTACCGAGAAGAAAATGCGAACCGATAGTTCATATAGAATACAAATTCTATTGTGTGAATCATCGTCATCTGATTTCAGAAAATGTGGAACTCGACATCGCCGGTCTTTACAAATTTTACATCGAGTTGGAAGAATCTATTGTAACCACAAGCCGTGTCATCGAAAATCTCCACGAAACTATAGAGAAAAGCAACAGGGATATGCGTGAACTTGTATCTAGTGTTGGAAAAGTATATAGCCTTGAAAAATATACAACACCAGAAAAACCGTTGCTATACTCTTTCATTTTAACTTGTTTAGAAACAATAAACAGTGTTGTCATTGGCCTTTTCGAGCATGCATATTATAGTGGCAAACTCCCAGTTGATTACTTTGAATTTAGAGGTCGCTACTATTCATATACTACCCAATCACAACACGAAGCAACTGGTTTTATATTTTGCATGACATTTCTTGTCATCTTCCTTTTAGTGTGTTTTACAGAAAGGAAGAATAATAACATTAGCAATGTCGACAATGACGACGACGAAGATGAAGATGACGAAGACGATGAAAATGAAAATGAAAATGAAGACACAGAAGACGAAGACACACAAGAAGCTTGTAATGCTGGATAAGTCGCGTTTTATTTTATTTTTTTTTGTCGTCTGAAATGATAAATAAAAAATAAAAAAGAAACAGCAACAACAAATCACTTTTAGGAAGCAAGAAATTCAAGTGCCCTTGTCCTGCCAGCCTCCCTGTCTCTGAGACCAAGCTCAAAACACTCGAGTCCTCGCCTTTCAAGTTTTTGTAGGTATTCAGGGTTCTCGAGTTTTTCTTTGATGCGCTTGACCTCCTCGTCTGATGGGTTGAGGTCCTTCTTGCAGGCCACCAACTTCAGCATGAACTCGCCCTGGCAGAACGTTATCGCGTAGCTAACAAGCGTCTCTCCTGCTGCATTCTTGACATAAGGGTCGAACTTGTCACAGGAGGTGTCGAGGAGGCGAATGGCGCACTTGAACTTACAGCATCTGGCAGCATGCTGAGCAGCAGTCGCACCAGTCGGAAGCAGCATGTTGATATCAAGGAGAGGGAACGTAGCAATCAGCCAGTCCATGACATTCATCTCGTCATACTCCATTGCAGCCGAGAGCATTGTACCGTCGTTGCGAATGTAGTTCACGTTAATCTTCCCGGTAGTCCAGACTTCCAAAGTCTCCTTGGGTCTGTCACACAACGCGGCATACGCTTTGAGAGAAAGTACCCTGTCCCCTTTGAAGTCAAACCTGATGAGGTTGATCATGCGCTCTTCGATGACGATGGTGATGCATGGGTTAGGGTTTGGGTTAGACATGATGTTCCTGAGAAGATGACAGAAAGCAAGAGTGAGACGTAAATGTGAAGTGATGCTGAAAGCACTAAATAAAGAATGAAGAAGAACAAAGAACTTGACATGAATCGAAAAAATAAAAAATGTCCGTTGTTTTGAAAAAGGGGGATGATGATTTCCATTCGTGACATTCTCTATTTATTGCTCTGTGCAAATTAACGTGGTTATGATTTTTTTGTTGTTTTCCCACGCCCCGTAATCCACCCCTTGAAAAAAAACAACAACAACAAAAAATCATAACCAATTTTCATTTTTAATTAAAAATCATAACCATGACACGACACGGGACTTTAAAACCCCCCTTGCACATTTTTTCATACACGCCACACCACACCACACTTCATCTCTTCCTTTCTTTTTTTTCTTTCGTTTTTTTTGAGATAGCCACAAAAATGCCGCCTCCCCCCATTCTCCCACCGAAGATGTCTCCAAAGGAGCGTGCCATGCTTGATCAGGCCATAGCTGAAATGAAAGAAATAAGAAGGGTGCGTAAAGTCCCACCTCACAAAGGTGTGTGGATGATGTGGTACAAGGCAAAGCGCATAGAACGAGAGAAGAAGAACAGAGACCAACTTGATTCGAAAATGGCGCTCTTTGCGTTGAATGATTTGATGGCGATCGACACCAGTTCTGATGAGAGGAACTGTACTTCTACTCTTTCAGAGTGTTTCAAAATCAATGTTGCATTGTCAGAGAAGCAACCGATTCCCTTTGGTAACAAAAAAAATTTTTTTATCATCTACATTTTTTGATTGCTTGCGTTTTTTAAAAAAAAAGTGTACTTAAATGACTCGTTTTCTTTTGATCTCGCCTCTTTCTTTCTTTCTTTCTTTAGAAAACAACACCCCGGCGAAACCCATGGAAGAAGAAGAAGAAGAAGAAGAAGAAGAAGAAGAAGAAGAAGAAGAAGAAGAAGACATGCAAGTGTGCGAGGAAATTGCCGTTGTTGACATGTCATCTCACGGTATTCAAGATCATGCTGATGTTGGATCTGCCACTTCTTCTACTGCCGCTATTGATCTTGGCAGACATCACATCCTCACAGACTACTTCTCGGATACTTCAGTTGTCCCCGACCAAGGAGAAGAAGAAGAGAACGCCAACATCCCCGCCGTCTTTCCAGAGTCTGAGAAGCTTGCTTGGGATGCACTTGCCGAGTCTGGAGATACTGTAGAACTCGAGAGAAGGATGATGGCTTTCATCACCCTCAACAGAAAAGTGGCTTGCAGGAGATGCAAAAAGCGCAGGGTCGCCCATTCAATCTTCAGGAGCACATACTTCCCAAACGGATGTCCAATTCAAGGGTGCGGTCACAAGGTCGGGTACATTCACAACTACAAAGAGCACTGCAAAGATGTTCACTGGAAGAACATCAAATATCATTGCAACACAGACGAATGCCCTGAGTACTTCACCACAGGAAGCAAGCTGTACAACCACTTGAAGAATGTCCACAAGATCAGAGGGGGTCCCAAGGGCAGGTTCTCCACACCAAAAGACAAGAATAAATGAAGAGAAGAAAGAGAGAAAGAAAGAAAGAAAGAAAGAAAAAACTCTGACCCCAAATGTTTTTTTTCTTCTTCTTTATTTTTCTTCTTTTTCAACCCAGAACAACCTTGCCAAATGTTTGAATGCCGGTTCAGAGTGTTTTCTCAGAACAGATTGTCTTGACGAATCAACCACCCTGTTACACAAAAGCATCTGAAGTTCTAATGGAAGTTTCCGTGCAATGCAAAAGAACCTGACGGCACCATCATTCCTGTTGTATTCCGAGAACATTTCTTCGTCCACAAACGATAACGCGGGCACTTCAACTGGTCTTTTCACTTCAAGCAATTTATCGCACAGGAAATCCGCAAATGACATAGCGAGCATTTCAACTGTTTGTCTTTTTTTTCACTTCAAGTAATCCATCACACAGAAACACGACGTGTGCATAAACATCTGCTGCGATTTCTTTGTGCATCTTCAATTCTGTGCGAATTCTGTAACGAACAGTGTCTGGACTCGATATGTATTCTCTCAACAAAGACAAGACTTCGCTGTGTCTCGGGTTTCCATGCCCAGAAGAAAGAAATACAGAATCGTGCGATGTGTGCAAGTGTCCTGAAAAATCTTTAATTTTTCCAAGATCCTTTCCACTTGCTATAAACAGTTTCATGGTGTGCACGCCGGGTTTCTGCCAGCAGGCATACCAAAATGCAGTACGGCCGGAAAAGTTTGAGACAGATGCATCTGTTCTTTCTTCTGATAATAACAGTTTGATGACGTCTGTGGTGGTATTCAGGCTCATACACGCTCTAATAAGTCCTGTATCCTCATCATCCTCATCATCATCACAATTGGCATAGTTCACATTCACTCCTGGATGACGAAGAAGAACTTTCAATATGTTCACACTGTTCATGGAACATGCATATTTTAAAAATCTGTGAAGATCATCAAATATATACACCGCGTCACTTTCTATGACTTTTTCAGTAAAGGCGACGAAATCATCATTCACGATGTAATCTAGTACATCGTCATCACATAAAGCATCGTCGATGACATGACCTGTGATATCATCGTCGCTGTCCATGTTTTCTGTTACCCAGGATGGTCGCTCAAAGAAAGCAGAAAGAAAGTTTTTCTTTTTCTTATTTTCTTAAAGAAAAAAATCAAAGATAAAAATAGATAGCAACGTATTTCACAAATAATAATAATAACAATACACAATACACTGTCACCGTCGTCGATAGTATGTGGGCGAATAACGCATCGCAAGTGTCAAAAAAGCAGGTTCTGATACTTGTGACGGGATTGAATCTTTCTTCAAATCCACGGCCATGTTACAGACGATCATCTGCATTTCCATGGGTAAACGCCTTGTGATTTTCAAGAATCTCAAAACCCTTTTGTTAGAAGAGCGAGTGAGGTTCTGTTTTTCAGTAAGGAGATTGTCCGACACAAAAACGACGACCGAAAACAGATCAGCTGCCAATTGCTCTTTGCATCCTAACTTTACTCTGACGTTATGGGTAGTCAAGACAGGGTAGTTACAGAGCATGTAAATTAATCCAGTAGACTCTCTTCTTCCCCATGCAGCAGCGATATGAAGTGCGTCATGACTTCCCTCTATTTCGCACGCCCCTTCTTGCATCGGGTTTAAGGGTTTCCCGCTTGCTATCAGGTATAGCATGAGGTCTTCTCTGCCGTACCTTGCCAGTGTCCAAAGGGGCGTTCTTCCTTGCTTGTCGCACTTTTGGAAGTCTGTTCTTTTATCTTTGGCAAGGAGTTGTATTATCTCGGGATTAGTTTCCCTGCAAGCAATAAGTAAAGGGGTCCTGTTCTGAGAATCTATGACATTAACATCAGTTTCTGGATATTCAATGATAGCTTGGGCCATGTCAACGATATTGTACCGAGACATGAAATGAAGAAGAGTGTGCTTTTTCTTTGACAGTCTCGCATTGATATCAAGAGGAATCCCATTATCCTTCACGTAATTTCTGAAACGTTCAGCTTCGCGGAGGACAACAAGCTCCATCTTTTGTGTGCGTGTGTAAAGTGAAAGACAGACAGAGAAAGAAGAAAAAGAAGAAGAGACAGAAAAATACTTTTTGGTGTTTTTACCCATCATTGTATTTTTTTTTCTTTCCCAGAAGAGAAAAAAACACGCCATTGAATTTCCCTCCTATATCTTTATCTCTCTTCCCAACCCTCAAAAAAATCCAAAAAGGGAGAGTGCGAAAACATAAAAAATGCGTTACCCATTCTTGTTATTTGGAATCACAACTACTATTGTAGTGTTGGTTGGTCTGAGCATCGTTTGTTTTGATAGCATTGCCGAGACACATTCTTTGCAAAATTGGAAATCATTGTTTCCACAAGAAGAAGCGATAATTTCAGAAGATTATGAAAGTGATGATGACACGGATCAAAGTGATTACCCAATCCTCGAATACAGTCAATGGGATTGTCACATTTTTATGGGTGTTTCTTCTGATTCTAAAACTGTCATCACTTCACTTCTTGTTTCCGAGGACAGTGCATACATTCAAGGAGCATTAGTTCTTGGTTACTCCCTCAGAAGAACGGTTGATCTGACAAACATAGACACGGTTCTGATGGTGTTGGATGATTTCGAACTTTCTGACAAGGCAATGACAGATCTTATTAAAGTTGGATGGGATCACATTTGTCGTGTTCCTGTGATAGAGTCTGGTTTTCAAGATGAGATACTTCCCAGGTTTCAGAAGATATTTGCCAAAGTCACACCTTTTGCCTGGATAAAGTACAAGAGATTCATATTCATGGATTTGGATACCTTGCCAGTTGGAAATCTTTCTTATCTTCTTTCACCCAAAGAAGAAGAAGATGGCGATGACAACATTTGCAAGTTCAGCGCTGCCTTGGATTATGAAGGGGGTGGGTTCCAGAGTCATTTCAATTCAGGCGTGTTTTCAGGCTGCCCGTCTTTGAAAATTTTTGATTTC
>Ga0302303_10001801_pt1 | contig 13426 bp, 14 predicted proteins | sample III_Palsa_E2_1_FD_194542 | JGI IMG/M metagenome (GOLD analysis project Ga0302303, IMG submission 194542) | Peat permafrost microbial communities from Stordalen Mire near Abisko, Sweden - III_Palsa_E2_1 | ecosystem: Environmental > Terrestrial > Soil > Palsa > Peat permafrost | place: Sweden... | reverse complement strand
TATCCCCTGCATGGCATCGCGGGGGCATTCCGTAATTTTTATGGCTGACATTTTATTTCGCCCTGCGGCTTTAAAACTTTGAATTATGTATCATCGATTTTTGTTCAATATCCGCGTAAAGCTCGGTAGTAAACGTCGACAGGTATTTCTCAAACGATGCGATCAGCTTTTTAGCATCCTTCGCCACCCGTTTAGAATCGGTATTGCTGGCTTTGGTATACATGTCAAAAAGCGTTAGTCGCCGGTTACCGCTATCCGTCGGCCTGAAAAATACTACATTGCTCACCGTGTAACGATAACGCTTGTTTTTCATATCCAGCATTATCGAAAATTGAACGGTGTACGGGTCAACCTCATCGGCGTCATCGCCTATATAAATCTCGTTTATGTTCAGGTCCTGGGTGGTGGTGCATATCATTTTGCCATCCTGCTCATACCCATAATTTTGCTGAAAGTTTTTTGCCGCCATAAATTGCAGCGCGCGCACGTATATCATGCTTTCGGTAATATTGCTGTCAATATTTACCGTTTTTTGGTAATAGGCATTGCTGCAGTCAACCTGCAATTTAACAGTATCTATGTAAGGCGTTGGTACGGGCCTTTTAATGTCGTTTATTTGCACAGTAACAACCTGTGCCTGAACGGACGACACTGTAATAGCTATTACCAGGCTTATAAAAAATGCTTTCATGTTAATTTATGCAATATAAAAAAACTAACAGGCAATTACTTATCTTTTGTTACTTCCTCTGTCAATCTGGGCGCCGGTTCGCGCACAAAACGGCGGATGATGAGCCTGCTTCCGCCATTATAGTTTACATAATTGGCTATCCAGTTTAAAAATACGATAAGCCTGTTGCGCGTACCCACTAAGGAGAACAGGTGTACGAAGATCCAAACCAGCCAGGCAAAAAAGCCCTGGAATTTGATCTTGCCCAGGTCGGCTACGGCTTTATTGCGGCCTATGGTAGCTAAGGAGCCTTTGTCGTTATATTTAAAGGGAACGGTTGCTTCGCCTTTTATTAAATGACCAATGTTTTTGCCCACATTTTTTCCCATTTGTATGGCCACCTGCGCTACGCCGGGATGCCCTTTTGGGGTTTCGTCGGTTATCATAGCGGCCACATCGCCAATGGCGAATATATTTTCATGGCCTGTAACACGGCAAACATCATCGGTTTGCAGGCGGTTGCCTTTTTGAATAACATCTTTCGAAAAACCTTTCGGTACCACACCCATAACCCCGGCCGACCAGATCACACTTTTTGTTTTGATGCTTTTGCCGCCTTCAAAAGTGATAAGGGTGCCATCGTAATTTTCAACTTTAACGCCCAGCATTAACTCAACGCCCAGTTTTTTTAAATAATCTTCGGATGCTTTGGAGGCCTGTTCAGACATTGGGCCCAGTGTGCGGGGTAAAAAATCAACCAGGTATATTTTTACATCATCCTTTTTTAATTCGGGGTAGTCTTTTTCGAGCACAAAATTACGGAACTCGGCAATTGCCCCCGCCAGTTCAACACCGGTAGGGCCGGCACCAACCAGTACAAATGTTAAGTAGGGTTCACGTTCTTCTTTTACCTTTTGTAATACTGCTTCCTCTAAATTCTGAAATATCAGGTACCTGAGGTTAAGTGCCTCGGGGATGGATTTCATGGGCATTGCATGATGCTCCACATCCTTATTGCCGAAGAAATTGGTGGTTGAACCGGTGGCTATCACCAGGTAATCATAGGCTATTTCGCCAATGGTGGTGTCTATCGTATTTTTTTCGGCATTTATCCGGGACACTTCGGCTATCCGGAAACGAAAATTCTTTTGGCCGCCAAAGTTTTTCCGCAAGGAAAACGCTATCGATTCCGACTCCAGGCTACCCAAAGCCACCTGGTACAACAAAGGCTGAAAGGTGTGGTAATTATGCTTATCCAGCATTAAAACTTCTACAGGTTTATCTTCCAGTTGTTTGGCAACCTGCAGGCCGCCAAAGCCACCGCCAATGATCACTACCAGTGGGAATTTTGATTTATCGGGCGTGTTCATACTCGTTAAATATAGCTAACAGTTTTAATTATAAACAAAAAAGGCTCCAAATGTTCTTTGGAGCCTTTCAAAAATATAATAACAATTATTATTTCAGATCTTTCTTTCCAAAGTCGATAATTACCGGGGTCGCGATACATATCGACGAGTAGGTACCAAAACATACCCCGATCAATAACGCGAACGAGAAGCCTTTGATAGCATCGCCACCGAATATGAACAATATGATCAATACGAACAATACGGTTAAGGCAGTAATAATGGTACGGCTTAAAGTATTGTTAATGGCATGGTTGATCACTTCTTTCGGATCGTCGGTTTTGGCATGATGAAGGTCAAGGAACTCACGTATCCTGTCGAACACCACCACGGTATCATTAATGGAGTAACCTATAACCGTTAATATGGCCGCTATAAATGCCTGGTCAATATCGAGCGAGAAGGGCAGCACATCCTTAAACAGCGAGAAGAAGGAGAGCACCATCAGCGCGTCATGCGCGGTGGCCACCATCGCGCCCAAACTGAACTGCCATTTGCGGAACCTTATTAAGATATAGGCCGAAATGATGAGGATGGCGAAAATCACCGTCCATACCGCTGATTTCTTTAATTCTTCGGCAATGGTTGAGTTAACTTTATGCGAGCTTAATATATCATCTTTAGTGATATGGGTAAGCGGTTTCTGATCCAGTGAATGGATCAGCACGGTTCTTACCTTGTTTTCGGCATTGGCGGAGGTATCGTCTATCAGGTAGGTGGTGCTGATACTCATGTAATCACTACCGTAGGTTTTTACAACTGTACCAAGGCCCAGGGTTTTATCAACAGCATCGTGAATATCCTGCTCATGTACATTCTTGTTTTCGAATTTCACAATGTAGGTACGGCCGCCTTCAAAATCAACGCCGTAGTTAAAGCCGCGGGTAACCATGGATATTAGGCCCAGCAGTATAAATGCGCCCGAGAAAATATAAAACTTGAAACGGTTTTTAACAAACGCGTAGTTAGCATTTTTAAAGGTGTGCGAGCTCCATGGGTTTGAGAATTTAATATCCCAGCCCTTATCCAGCATCCATTCAAATATCAACCTGGAGATCAGTAACGAACAGAACAGGGAAGTGATGATACCGATCATTAATGTAGTAGCGAAACCCTGTATTGGGCCGCTACCGAAAATGAACAGGATCAAACCTGTTAGGAAGGTACTGATGTTGGAATCTAATATAGAAGACAGCGCATGTTTAAAACCATCGGTAACAGAAATGCGGACGGATTTGCCGAGAGCCATTTCCTCGCGCACACGCTCATAGATCAGTACGTTGGCATCAACCGCTATACCCAGGGTTAATACGATACCCGCAACACCCGGCATGGTTAATACCGCGTGGATGCCGGTAAGCACCCCCATCAGGAAGAACATGTTAACTACCACCGCAACAACGGCAACTGTACCTGCACGGTTGTAATAAGCAACCATGAATATTAATACTACCAGTAAACCTAAACCTTCGGATAGAAAACCGGCGTTGATAGCTTGCTGGCCTAATGACGGGCCAACTACGCTTTCATCAATAATAATTGCAGGGGCAGGTAAACGGCCAGCCTTTAATACGTTGGCCAGATCTTTAGTATCATCAAGCGTAAAGTTACCCATGATGGATGAGTTACCGCCTGATATTTCATTATCAACAGTAGGGGCGGAGTAAACATTATCATCAAGTACAATAGCTATCGATTTTCTATTGTTCTGATCGGCTGATGCTTCGCGGGTTATGGAAGCCCATTTTTGCGCGCCTACCGAGTTCATATCCATTGTAACATCGGGGTTGCCTTTTTGGTCAATATCGTTACGGGCATCGGTAATTACATCGCCGGTAAGTACAGCGCCCTCTACACCTACCAGTTTAACGGCGTACAGCTCAAATATTTTTCCATTTTTAAAATCAGGATTTGCTTTTACGCCCCATAAAAACTTCATGTTGCGTGGAGTAACCGATTTTGCTTCGGGACTGTTTAAGTAGGAATTAACCTTGGCCGTATCCTTTAACAGCGTCCACCCAACAACCGGGCCTGGCCTTAATTGTTGCTGGCCGTTCTGATCCTGGTAAGTAACCGGTTGCACCAGGGCGAATAATGGATTTTGCGCGGCTATTTTTGATTTACCTGTTAATGCTGATGAAGTATCTTTAGCGGCATTTTTTTGAACTTTGCTTAATAACGATAGGCTTCCTTTCGAAGCTGTATCTGTTTTAGCGATACTTGCAGCAGGTGTTGCTTTTGCACTGTCTTTTTGAGCTGCCGCATATTTCGCGCCCAGCAGTTTATTAATACCCGAAAGTACCGGGTAGGTTTCCTGGTTTTCAAAAGTTTCGTAAAACTCCAGTTTAGCCGATCCAACTAACAGCTTGCGGATACGGTCCACATCCTTAACACCGGGCAACTCTATCAATATACGGTTGGTGCCTTCCTGTTTCTGGATGTTCGGCGATGTAACGCCAAACTGGTCGATACGGGTATTTAAAACAGTGTATGACTGCTGAACGGCTGCATCAGCCTGATCTTTTAAATAAGTTTCAACCTCGGCGTTGCTCGCATCAAACTTAATACGTTCCTGGTTGTCTTTTGTGGAGAAGATAGCCGCTAACTTGCCGTTGGGGTTAAGCTTTTCATATTCGCTAACAAACAGGGTAATGAAATCCTTTCCCTGTTTTATTTCATCAACCTCGGCATTATTAAGCGCCTGGTTAAATACCACATCAGGATTATTGTCGGCTAATTTTTTTACCAGCTCTTTTAAATCAATTTGAATGGTAACGCTCATGCCGCCCTTGAGGTCGAGCCCAAGCGAAAGCTCGTTAGCCGTGCAGTAGGCATAGTCATGGCCTAATAACGGATATACCGGCTGTGTGGCCATGGAATCCAGGTAAGCCTTTTCTTTTGCTGAATCGCCTTTGGCGTACTCCTTTGCATCATTTTTAACTTTATGTGTTACCCATGTAAATGACAGCTGGTATAAGCACACTACAGCCAGCACTATGGCGAAAAATTTAACAACCCCTTTACCTTGCATCTTGAATTATATATGTAATCAATTAGTTTATAACTATTTTTTAAAACAGACGGCAAATCTAATAAAATTTCGCAAGCATGAAATTTTAAATTAAAACAAAATAAAGGCGGTGAATGTTAGCGGCGGTCGAGCGTTATAAAAGAGTAGGGAAGGGGGTTTTTTTCATCAGGCTGGAAGTCCTCGCGCGAAACTTCCAGCCAGTCGTTTTGGTCAATTTCCGGAAAAAAGGTATCGGCATCGAAGGATTTATGGATGATGGTAAGGTAAATGCGATCGGTTAGGTGCATAGCCAGCTTATATATTTCGGCGCCACCGCCAATAAATACTTCGTCCTCACCTTTGCATAAAGCCAACCCATCCTCAATTGATTTTACTACCTCGCAGCCGGGGATGGTAATATCCTGGCGGGTAACCACAATGTTTCTGCGGCGCGGCAGCGGCTTGCCCACCGAATCAAATGTTTTACGGCCCATAATTATGGTGCGCCCGGAAGTTACATCCTTAAAATGCTTCAGATCGTTCGGCATGTGCCAAAGCAACTGGTTGTTTTTCCCGATGGCGTGGTTTTCGCCTATGGCTACTATGATGGATACTATCATGGGTTAATGCTTACTAATTTTTGTTCTATCCATAATTTTATTTCATCTATTCGTATTTCGCTGGTACTGGCTGCAATAGTCATTTTATATTTTTCATCTTCGAAGGCCATAACGTCGAACCCGTAAATAAACAATACTGTTCTTAAAAAAATATATGCCGTGCGTTTATTTTCGTCCATAAAAGGATGGTTAATGATGATACTTTCAAAAATAGCGGCTGCTTTTTCTACGGGTGTAGGGTATAGATCCTGCTGATTGAAAGTGGCGAATGGCCTTGCTAAAGCGCCAAGCAATGAGCCCTCATCCCTTACACCCTTACTTCCGCCATAATCATTGATAGATTTATCGTGAATATATAAGGCAGTTTCCAGTTCGATCATTCTGCAAGTCGCCTTAAAAGTTTATCATCCTCTTTGAAAACCTGATCGATGAATTGCTTAAGTTTTATTTTATCCGGCGCTTGGTGTTGAATCGCATTTATATAATCCAGGATTTCGGGCAATACGCTTTCAGGAACATTTTCCAATGCCCTTTGAATTGCTGATTTTAATTGTACTGCCGTCATAGTACAAATTTACTAAATACTTTACACCGCTACAACACCCTTTATATGCGGATGCGGATCGTAATTCTCCAGCGTAAAATCCTCAAATTTAAAGCTGAAAATATCCTTTACATCAGGATTGATCTTCATGGTTGGTAGTGGTCTTGGGTCGCGGCTTAGTTGCAGCCTGGCTTGTTCCAGGTGGTTGTTGTAAATGTGGGCATCGCCAAAAGTGTGGATAAAGTCGCCATATTCCAGGTCGCATACCTGCGCCATCATCATGGTTAATAAGGCGTAGGAGGCTATGTTAAAAGGCACGCCCAGAAATATGTCCGCGCTGCGCTGATATAACTGGCAGCTCAACTTGCCCTTTAGTTCGCCCTTCAGCGGGTTAGGAGGTTCCACATAAAATTGAAAAAGACTATGGCAGGGCGGCAATGCCATCTGGTTAACATCGGCCACGTTCCATGCCGATACGATCATGCGGCGGGAATCGGGATTGTTTTTGATCTGGTTAACTACCTGGGTTATCTGGTCGATATGGCCGCCATCGGGTTTGGGCCATGAACGCCATTGGTAACCATAAACCGGCCCGAGGTTACCTTCGGCATCGGCCCATTCGTCCCATATACGCACGCCGTTCTCTTTCAGGTAGCTGATGTTGGTATCGCCGCTTAAAAACCAGATGAGCTCATGTATAATGGATTTAAGGTGCAGCTTTTTGGTGGTTACCATCGGGAAACCATCCTGCAAATTAAAACGCATCTGGTAGCCAAACACGCTTAGGGTGCCTGTGCCGGTACGGTCGTGCTTTTGCGCGCCGGTTTCCATTACATGCTGCATTAGGTCGAGATACTCCCTCATTTAATTATTTAATTATTGATTTACTGAATTATTGAATAAAGATACCGCACGTCATCAATTTCGATCACATGGATTTGTAAAAAATCTTTCTCCTGCTACAAATAAAAAAAATCTAATTTTGTTATCCTACGGTTGTTCATAAATACAGGCCGTTGTTAATCTTTTCTATGATAATTTTTCCGAATGCTAAAATCAATATAGGCCTTAATGTAACGGAGCGCCGCGCCGATGGTTATCATAACCTGGAAACTATTTTTTATCCCGTCAAAATTAATGATGTGCTGGAGGTTATCCCGGCTGATGAATTGAGCTTTGAATCATCGGGGCTGGATATTCCGGGTGATGCTGACGATAACCTTTGCATTAAGGCTTACCACCTCATCAAAAGGAAATATAACCTGCCGCCTGTAAAAATACATCTGCATAAAAATATTCCAATAGGAGCGGGGCTTGGCGGCGGATCGGCCGACGCGGCATTTTTTATAAAGCTGCTGGATCAAACCTTTAACCTGAACATGGGCACCGAGAACATGCAGGACTATGCCCGCATCCTGGGTGCCGACTGCGCTTTCTTTATCGAAAACAAGCCCGTGTTCGCTTTTGAAAAGGGTGATGAGTTTGAACCCGTAAAACTCGATCTTTCCGGCTATCACCTGGCGCTTGTAATGCCACCTGTGCAGGTATCAACCGCCGAAGCCTATCGCGGCGTAAAACCTGCGGAGGTAAAAACCTCTTTAATTGAACTGGTAACCATGCCGGTAGGTCAGTGGAAAAAATACATCAAAAATGATTTTGAAGAATCCATCTTTAAAAACCATGTACAGATACGCGGTATAAAAGCCGCGCTGTATGAAGCCGGTGCCTTATTTGCCAGCATGAGCGGGAGCGGAGCATCCGTTTTCGGGATATTTGATAAAACACCTGATCTGGCGCACCTGGAAACAGAGAACGAGGTATTTTATAATGTTTAGTTTATTTCGAATTTTCAATTTCGGATTTATTTTTAATAGCTAAATCCGAAATCCGACATCCGACATCCGAAATCCATCACACTCCCGCGTCTTCGGATACGCCTCTGGCCACACCTTCTACCCAGTCCCTGTCGCCCCAACCTTTAGCTACGGCCGATAATAAGCGGTCGTGAGCGAGTGTGGCGGCAGGCATAGGAGTTTGGCTCAATTGCGCCAGTTTAACGGCAAGGCGGGCATCTTTATAGCCCAGGCTGGCCTTGAAGCCAACGGGCTCATATTGTTTATTGGCGATGAGCTTTCCGTAATTTTGATAAATAGGCGCGTTGAAAATGGTAGAGCCGAAAAAGTCGGCCACCTGCGCGCGGTCCAGGCCATTTTTCTCGGCAAGGGTAAATGCTTCGGCCATCATCTCCATAGATGCAATGATCATAAAATTACCCGCCACTTTTACCACGTTAGCGCCGCCAACGTTTTCGCCAAAATCAACAATGCGCTGGCCCAGGCATTCGAGTATAGGCGTAGCGATCTCTTTTGCCGCCGCATCGCCCGATATGCAAATGAAGAGCTTGCGCGATGCCGCTGCGGGCGGCCTGCCGAATACCGGCGAGGCAATATAGCTGCTGCCCGCATCCGAGTGCAGTTTTGCCAGGTATTCCGAAGTGTCGGGGCCAATGGTGCTCATGGAAATATGCACGGCATTTTTAGGGAATGTTTTTAAAATTCCATCGGGCCCGGTAACCGTTTCTTTTAATATCTCATCTTCCGATAGCATGCTGACCAATGCATGCACACCGGCGGCGGCTTCGGCAGGCGTTTTGCATACCGTTACCGATGCCGCGCCGAGCTCGTCGATTTTTGATAAGGTGCGGTTGTAAACCTGCAAGTGATAACCCGACTCAATTAAGTTTTGGGCCATGTGCATGCCCATGTTGCCGAGGCCTATAAATCCTATTTTCTTTTCCATAATGTTAGCTTATATAATCCCTGTCTTCATCACTTAGTGTATTGGCGTTTTCCTTGTCGGGGTGATTGTCGTACAGGTCATCGCCCAGGCGTTTTACCCTGCTGGGCCTGCCGGCGAGTACACCCAGTATAAACGCTACCGCCGCTACCGATATCAGCATCACCAGTTTTGATAGCCTGAAAGTGGCCCACAAAAACGAGAAATTAACCGGCCCGGTATTTTGTACCAGCACAATGGTGAGCAGAGCCGTGATGACGATGATGGCAATTGTTTTTATTCGCATGGCTTTTTTTTGAATATTTAATTACAATATCAGGTTTTTAAATCTTTTATAAAAATCTGTGTTTAATTGGCCGGCAAACAGGGTAAAGGAGGGGTGATTATCGGCCCGGTATTCTTCATCGTTTTATAATGTTGATAAAGGTACCCTAATTGTAAAATGCAAAAAGAGCTTATTGGTGATAAGGGAAAATATAGTGGTAGTTTTTTTATTGCAGATCCGGATTATACAAGGACTGAAATTTTCGAAAATACACCAGTTTATTTTTTTGATTTTTTTCGAGAAAATTTTACCTCCTTCTGTTTCGCCCTGATATACCCTGTTTTTTTAGAATATGGTATTTTATACTTCAATACACTTAGCTGTTAAATTACTTATAAATCTCGTTAGCGTATAAAAACTTCATAATATTAATACTAAGTAGTTGATTATTAATATTTTATTATCAATATATTTAATATATTTCAATGGTTGCTAAATTTATTGGTAAGTAAGCATTGGAGTATATGCATCATGTATAAATAACTTATTTATATATAGATTTTATATAATTGATTTTTAATTGATTATATAATTTATTAAAACTGTAAATCCATTTTTTAAAAGCCGATAATCGCCTGTAATTAGCCATATAACACCGATTTTTTACAATGATTTCAGCCATCATACAGGTACACTAACTGGATTTTTAATTTGGCACAGGATCAATCAAAATATCCTTTGTTATGGATTGATATGCCTGTGAAAATAAGCGCTTAAAACGCCTTAAAATGCGTGGTATGTATACGCCATTTCTTATCCCCTACCCGCAGGTGGGCAGCACATAATTAAATACTTTTGGAATTTGGAGAAAAAACAGAGGAGGAATGAGGCGAAATTACCTGCTTTTTCGTTTCGCTATTTGCTTTTGGGCAAGCGGAAACATAAAGATGGTTGATAGGATAATAAGCGCGCCAAGCCAGAAACCGGGCTTCAGTTTGTTCATATCGCCAAAAAAAATAAAGGATAATATGATGCCATATACCGGCTCCAGGTTGGTGATAAGGGCCACCTTGAACGCCGAAAATTCGCGCATTACAGATACCCCGGCAACATAAGCCAGCGAGGTGCAGATGGTACCCAGTATGAGCAGATAACCAATGTCGGCTGTTTTTAGCACCATGCCCGCGCCGAAGCCATGGGTTATGAACAGGTAGATGGATATCCACACGAACGCGCCGCCCAGCTCATAAAAGGCTATGACTGGTGCCTCGGTATTTTTAACTTCGCGGGCATTAATAATGGAAAACAGGCTGGCGCAAACGGCGCTCATTAAACCGAAAATTATACCCTTAGTGTATTGGGTTTCAAACTCGAATATTAAAAGTATGCCGCTGATGATGAAGATACCGGCAATTATCTCCAATTTGGAGATACGCTTTTTGTTGATGATGGGTTCAAAAATAGCGGTAAACAGGGTGATGGATGCCAGGCAAACCAGCGTTACCGATACCGTAGAAAGCTTAATGGCAGCAAAAAATAAGATCCAGTGGCCGCCAACTAAGGCACCCGTAGCTACCAGTTTTAGCACCGAATTACGACTGATACTTAACGAAGTCCTGTTAAATTTAAAATACATAAACAGCGAAACCGTGGCTATCAGCACCCTGTACCACACTAACTGAACAGCTGCTATGGAAATTAACTCGCCTAAAATACTGGTGAATCCCCATATAAATACGGTGAAATGCAGTATTACCAGGTTTTTGTTTAAACCTGTTTGGGCATCGGTCGCGGGCATTATTTGGGCGCTTTATAAAGTAAATACCAGCCCAGCGCGCCGAACAGCACATTCGGCATAAAGGCAGAGATCAATGGCGGCAGGGCACCTTTTTCGGCGAAAACAAAGGCGAATTTGTTGACGATGATGTAGGCAAAGCACAGGAAAATACCTACTCCCAGCGGCAGCCCAATGCCCCCGCGCACTTTTCGCGAGGATATGGCAACGCCCATCAGCGTTAAAACAAAGGTTGATAATGGGTATATAAAACGGTTGTATTTTTCAAAAAGCATGTTATTCAACACACCCGATCCCCGGATCTTTTCCTTCTCGATAGCGGTATTGAGCACATTTAGCGACATCGCATTGTACGAATTATCGTGCAGTACATCAAAATCAACCGGGCGCATATCAAGCGTGGTGTCTTTTTGTACATTGTTCAGCTGCAACTCCTTTAAGCCGTTTACATAACGGATAATACAATTATTCAGGTCCCATTTTTTCTTAACCGAATCATAAGTTATGGTGGGTGAATACAGTTTTTCCCTGAGCTGGTCGCCGTCAAATTTCTCCATTATAAAAGTATACCCGGTGTGGAAATCGGGATTGTACGATGCCAGGTACACGAACGTATGCTTATCCAGCTGTAAATGCACCTCGCTTTTGGTAGGGTCGGTATCACCGTTAAAACCATGCGAATTTTCAAAATCGTTCATCAGCCGGTTGGTGTAGGGGATAAGGTAAACATTGGCGAAGAATGATACCACAAATACAATGCTGGCAGCTATAAAGTAGGGCCTCAAAAATCGGTTAAAACTGGCCTTGCCGCTTAAAATAGGTACAATTTCGGTTTGGTTGGCCATTTTGGCCGTAAAGAAGATCACCGCTAAAAAGTTGATAAGCGGCGATAGCATGTTAATATAAAAGGGGATAAACCCGGCATAATACTGAAAAGCGATCTCCTTAAACGTGGCGTGTTTTGATAAAAAGTTGTCCAGGTGCTCTGATATATCAAATACCACCGATATCACCACGAAAATACCCAGGGTAAACACGAAGGTGCCCAGGTATTTATTGATGATATACCTATCAATCACTTTGATGTATCTGTTATAAATTTGCTTCATTTATAGCTTATGAATTCACTTTTATGCTCTTCGTTTAAAATATCTGCTGCTTATTTTGCTTTATTACAATCTCTCGCCCAACTTCTTCACCATTATTTTTTTCCAGTCATAAAACTCACCGCTGATGATCTTTTCCCTCGCTGTATTTACCAGCCACAGGTAAAAGTGCAGGTTATGCAGGGTGGCTATCTGCGCGCCCAGCATCTCGCCGCTGTGTATCAAATGCCGCAGGTAGGCTTTGGTATAGGCGGTATCGGCAAATAGGTCGCTATCAGCTTCTATGGGCGAAAAATCATTCTTCCACTTCTCATTTTTTATGTTGATGATGCCGTTTTTTGTAAAAAGCATGCCGTTGCGGGCATTGCGGGTGGGCATTACACAATCAAACATATCAATTCCTAACGCAATATTCTCCAATATATTTACCGGTGTGCCTACACCCATCAAATAACGTGGTTTTTGCTCCGGTAATATATCGCACACAATTTCTGTCATGGCGTACATTTCCTCGGCTGGTTCGCCAACCGATAGTCCGCCTATGGCATTGCCCTCACGCTCGTATGAGGCGATCACTTCTGCCGACCGTACCCTTAGATCCTTATAAACCGAGCCCTGCACAATGGGAAATAGCGTTTGGCTGTAGCCATACTTGGGTTCGGTACTGTCGAAACGGTCGCAGCAGCGTTTTAGCCAGCGGTGCGTCATCTCTATCGACCGTTTGGCGTACATATATTCGCAAGGGTAGGGCGTACACTCGTCAAAGGCCATAATAATATCGGCGCCAATGGTGCGCTGAATATCCATCACATTTTCGGGCGTGAACAGGTGTTTGGAGCCATCAATATGCGAGCGAAAGGTAACACCTTCTTCCTTTATCTTACGTACCTCGCTTAGCGAGTATACCTGGTAACCGCCGCTATCTGTTAAAATAGGGCCTTCCCAGCCGTTAAATTTATGTAAGCCGCCGGCCTGTTCAATAATATCCAAACCCGGCCTTAGGTATAGGTGATAGGTATTGCCTAATATGATCTGCGCCTTAATATCGTTCTTGAGCTCATGCTGATGCACGGCCTTAACGGTGCCCGCTGTGCCAACCGGCATAAAAATAGGCGTTTGTATGGTACCGTGATCGGTTATAAGCTCACCTGCGCGTGCTTTGGAAAGCGGATCCTGTGCTGTTAAATTAAATTTCATTTATGGTGGCGCAA
>Ga0302303_10001797_pt1 | contig 13441 bp, 11 predicted proteins | sample III_Palsa_E2_1_FD_194542 | JGI IMG/M metagenome (GOLD analysis project Ga0302303, IMG submission 194542) | Peat permafrost microbial communities from Stordalen Mire near Abisko, Sweden - III_Palsa_E2_1 | ecosystem: Environmental > Terrestrial > Soil > Palsa > Peat permafrost | place: Sweden... | reverse complement strand
AATAACCAACGTACTTTCATCCGGATTATGAAAACTCATCGGAACTAAGTCAGCTCTATCTTCAAAACTAATTTGAATACCTTCTTTTTTTAGCTCGTTGGTAAGGTCAGTTTGTGTTTTATCATAACCACAAACCACACAGCCTAAATGATGAAAATAGCGTGCAAGGCCGCTCATGCCTATGCCGCCAATACCTACCAGATAAACCCGTTTTATGTTTTGCAGTTCCATTTTATTATTCTTGATTGCATCGATGCTTTTTGATTACACCAATTTACTTTTCTTCATTCCAAAAAACCTTTCCCCGCCAATAGCCGGGGATAAGGTTAAGATTAAACTAATTGTTAATTGTTATTTTCATAACTTCTTTCGCAATCACCTCATCGGCATCTGGCAGCGCCAGTTTGCCAATGTTATTGCTTAATATTTTTTTCTCGTCAGTATCATTTAAAAGCTGAATCGCTTTGTATACCAATGTGGTTTCAGCGTCTTTGTCGGCAATAAAAATGGCAGCATTATCATGTACCAATGCCAGCGCATTTTTAGTTTGATGATCCTCGGCCACATTTGGCGAAGGCACCAGGATAACCGGCTTCTTAATCACGCATAATTCGGCAATGGTACCCGCGCCGGCACGTGATATAATCACATCGGCACCGGCATAAGCCATATCCATGCGATTTACAAACTCCATAATGCGGATATTGGGGTTATAATCTTCGCCCAATTTTTCGATGATGGATTTATAATAGAATTTACCAGTTTGCCATACTACTTGCACATCAGCAGCGATGATCTTATCCAGCCCGGCCATAATACTGTTATTCAAAGTGCGTGCGCCTAAACTGCCGCCGGTTACTAATATCGTTTTTTTATCTGCGGATAATTTCAACGACTCTAACGCTTCCACGCGCTTACCAGCAATTGCAACTGATTCTTTACGGATAGGGTTGCCGGTTTTGATGATGTTGTTTGCAGGGAAAAACTTGTCCATGCCATCATACGCCACACATATTTTAGTTGCTTTTTTACCGAGCCATTTATTGGTAATGCCTGCGTAAGAGTTTTGCTCCTGTATGAGATACGGAATGCCTTTAATTGATGCCGCATAAAGCAGCGGACCAGAAGCATAACCGCCAACACCAACCACAGCATTAGGTTTAAAATCCTTAATTATTTTAAGTGCCTTGAAAACGCTTTTAACCAGCTTGATAGGAAGCTGCAGATTTTTCATGATCGACCCGCGTTGTATTCCCTGGATATCTAAACCAATAATTTCATACCCGGCAGCAGGAACTTTTTCCATCTCCATACGACCGAAAGCGCCTACAAATAATATCTCGGTAGCCGGATCAAGCTTTTTTAACGCATTGGCAATAGCAATTGCCGGGAAGATATGCCCCCCGGTACCACCACCGCTAATAATGATGCGCTGCCCTACAGTTCCCGGTTCGCTACTTGCTATATTTTTGCCTTTATCCGACATGAGTTCTTTGTTCAATTTAATTAATCAACGGCTAAACGCTGACTATTTGCTCCATTTTCAGGGGCTATTTTAATTTCACCTACCACAACTTTTTGCGATTCGTCATTATCCCTGCTAACCGAAAGGATGATACCAAACGCGATACTTGTAAATAATATGGATGTACCGCCCATGCTTACAAACGGCAACGGCACACCTGTTACCGGGCCTAAACCTACCGCTACTGCCATGTTGGCAAATGCCTGTATGGTTAAGCTAAAGCTCAATCCTGCTGCCAGTAAAGTACCGAAGGCTTTTGGCGCTTTAGTAGCGATTTTGATGCAGCGATATAACAAGAACAAATAGATTCCTATTAAAAGGAAACCGCCCACCAAACCATATTCTTCAATAATAATGGCATATATCTCATCCGAGTATGCTTCTGGCAAATAATTAACCTCATTACTGTTACCAATACCACGGCCAAATAAACCACCTGTGGCAATTGCTATTTTAGCATGATCTGCCTGGAAAGATTTATCGGGATTAGCTTTTTCAGGGTGAAGAAACGTATCTATACGCGCCATATACACATGCCTGCGGGGGCCGAGCATCACAACCGCGCCTAATAAAATGGCGCCGGCAAGGCAGGTTATAGCAATTTGTTTAACGCTTATGCGCCCCATGATAAGTAATAAGATACTTACCACAAACAACATTAAAGCTGTTGAAAGGTTAGCCCACGCAATCAAAATAAATACCGCGCAAACGGCACCCATTATCGGCACAAATGATTCCTTTACATTTTTGATATTCTCCTGCTTTTTGGAAAGCGTTCGCGCCAAATAGGTAATCAAAGCCAACTTAGCTAAATCCGATGTTTGGAAACTTAACCCTGTACCCGGTATAGCAACCCAGCGACTCGCATCGTTCACATGGCTACCGAAAAGCAAGGTGTAAATCAACAAGGGAATAGTGATATACATCAGCAACTTGGAAATACCTGCATAATACCTGTAATCCAAACGATGGCAGATATACATCAATGCCAAACCGGCAACCATCATGGCTACGTGTTTCATCAAAATAGTTTCGGCACCAACGCCTTTTTTGTAAGCAAGGCTACCTATGGCACTATAAACCGACAATAACGAAATAACCGACAGTAAAATCACTATCAGCCATATCCACCTGTCGCCTTTTGTATTGTTAAGAATTCTATTCATCTTCCTTTGATTTCACATTTGCATATCTGCACATCTTTATAGTTCTTTAACCGCTTCTTTAAACTGTCTGCCTCTATCTTCGTAGTTTTTAAACAAATCAAAGCTTGCACAAGCTGGTGATAGTAATACCGTATCACCTTTTGTTGCCAAGTGATAAGCTGTTTGTGCTGCTTCTGCTGCTGATGAAGTGTTTACGATGATGTCAACTATATCTTCAAATGCAGCATGGATACGGCTATTATCTTTACCTAAGCAAACAATGGCTTTTACCTTTTGCTTAACTAACTCTTTAAGCATATTGTAATCGTTGCCTTTGTCTACACCGCCTAAAATTAATACCACATCGCTTGTCATGCTTTCTAAAGCATACCATGTTGAGTTAACGTTGGTGGCTTTTGAATCATTGATAAAGCTGATACCGGAAATCTTCCCAACAGACTCTAATCTATGTTCAATGTTTTTAAAATTACCCATGCTCTCCCTTAGGGTTTCGTTGCGTAATTCCAGCACTTTTGCTACAATACCTGAAGCCATAGAATTGTAGATGTTGTGCTTGCCTTGCAGAGCCAGTTCGTTGATTGACATTTGAAAATGTTGTTGGTGTGTGTTTATGACAATATTGTCTTTATCGAGATATGCTCCCGGTTCAATGCTTTTTTCTATTGAAAATGGTAATTGTTGTGCCGCGAAACTACGGCCTTCCATACCCTTGATCGTTTCGGGATCATCGGCGCAAAAAATGAAATAATCTGCTGCGGTTTGATTTTGTACGATGCGGAATTTTGATGCCACATAGTTCTCCATCTTGTAATCGTAACGATCCAAATGATCTGGCGTAATGTTCAACAGGATCGCTATATCAACCTTAAAATCATACATATCATCCAGCATAAAGCTGCTTAACTCCAATGCATAATATTCAAACTTTTCAGTTGCTACCTGGTAGGCAAAACTTTGGCCGATATTACCTGCAAGACCAATGTTTAAACCCGCATTTTTAAGGATATGGTAAATTAAACTGGTGGTAGTAGTTTTTCCGTTAGAGCCTGTTATGCCGATGATTTTGGCATCGGTATACCTACCCGCAAATTCAATTTCGGATATAACAGGGATGCCTTTTTCCTTTATTTTTTTTACAATTAGTGCCTTCTCAGGGATACCAGGACTTTTGATCACTTCAACCGCATTCAATATCTCCGCTTCGGTATGCTGATTTTCTTCGAAAGATATTTTCCAATCGGTAAGTTGTTTTTTGTACTTATCAGCGATAGCGCCAAAATCCGACACAAAAACATCATAACCCTGCTGTTGGGCAAGATAAGCCGCACCTACACCGCTTTCGCCGGCGCCGAGGATGGCTATACGCCTCCCGGCCCCCTGAAGGGGATGCTTTTGATTTGCGGTATGGGTGTTTTCGTTTGTCATTATCTCTTTTAATTCTTGGTATATAATTACTCCTCCTTTAGGAGATGGGGCTATCTCAATTTCAGCGTTACAATTGTTAAAATGGCTAACATTATGCAGATGATGTAAAACCGTGTTACAATTTTCGCTTCATGAAAACCCTTTTTTTGGTAGTGGTGGTGCAGCGGTGCCATCAGGAAAATCCTTCTGCCTTCGCCATATTTTCTTTTGGTGAATTTGAACCATGATACCTGCATTATTACCGACACATTTTCGATCAGGAATACACCGCATAACAAGGGCACCATTAATTCTTTACGAATCATGATGGCAAATACCGCGATGATGCCACCTATTGCCAAACTGCCGGTATCTCCCATAAAAACCTGCGCCGGGTACGAGTTGTACCACAAAAAACCCACACAAGCACCAACAAATGCTCCCGCGAAAATTACCAGCTCGCCTGAGTTAGGGATGTACATAATATTCAGGTAATCGGCAATTACCGTATTACCTGATACATAAGCCAATATGACTAATGTTATACCAATAATTGCCGATGTACCTGTGGCAAGGCCATCAATTCCGTCGGTTATATTGGCCCCGTTTGATACGGCTGTAATAATTACGATCACAAAAAACAGGAACACCACCAATGAGTAATGGTCGTAACCTTTACCAATAAATTTTAACACCTTACCATAATCGAACTCATTGTTCTTGTAAAATGGCATGGTTGTTTTGGTGGATTTAATATCCTGGGTATAAACCGGTGTATTATTTTTTAAGTGAAAGCCAACCGGCGCATCATATTTTACCGGAAGCTTCACTTCCTGACGAATAATGATATCCGTATTATAATACATGGTGAAACCGATAAACAAAGCCAAACTAACCTGACCAGTAATTTTAAACCGTCCTGCTAAACCTTCTTTGTTCTTTTTAAATACTTTAATATAATCATCTAAAAATCCAATTGCACCCAACCAAACAGTGGTTACAATCATCATGATGATGTAGATGTTATCCAGTTTAGCAAATAGCAAGGTTGGCACCAGCACACCCAGTATAATAATTATACCGCCCATTGTTGGGGTACCTGCTTTTTGCATCTGGCCTTCTAAACCCAGGTTACGTACGCTTTCGCCAACCTGTTTGTAGCGTAAATAATCAATCAGCCTACGGCCATAAACTGTGGTTACGATCAGCGATACAATCACAGCCATCGCCGTACGGAACGTGATGTACTGAAACACCCCCGCTCCCGGAATGCTGAAATTTTTATTTAAATAATTAAACAGATAGTATAGCATGTCTTTTTATTTATGTGCAGATATGCGAATGTGCAGATATGCAGATGTTTTTATGTTTTAATTACCTGGTTTACTTATTATACTAACGCTTATTACTCATTTGCACATCTGCACATTCGCACATCTGCACATCCCACTATTCCATTAATTTAAATTGGTTAACTAACTCCTCCATATCGTCGAAATGGTTTTTTACCCCATTTATTTCCTGGTACTTTTCATGCCCTTTACCTGCCAATAATATAATATCACCGGGGCGTGCTAAGTGACAAGCGGTTTTTATCGCTTCTTTCCTATCGGCTATGCTTAGGGTATTTCTTTTAAATGCCGGGTCAACACCTTCTTCCATGTCTTTAATTATTTGGGCAGGGTCCTCGGTACGTGGGTTATCAGAAGTTAGGATCACTTTATCACTCCACTCGCAAGCAACTTTGGCCATTATCGGGCGTTTGGTTTTATCACGATCGCCACCACAACCGATAACGGTTATTACTTTTTCATTGCCTTTGCGGATATCATGGATAGTGCTTAACACATTCTGCACAGCATCAGGCGTATGTGCATAGTCCACAATGCCTATCATCTTATCGGCTGCTACAATATATTCAAACCGGCCTTCAGCGCCTTTTAACTTGCTTAATACAGTTAATACTTTCGCCTTGTCCTGGTCAAGCAGCATCGCGGCAGCGTAAACAGCTAATAAGTTGTAAGCATTGAAAGTGCCTACCATTTTAAACCACACATCTTCATTATCAATATGCAGCAACAGACCGCCGAATTGATTTTCCAGAATGCGGGCCTTATAATCGGCCATATTTTTTAAGCCGTATGATTTTTTGTAGGCGATGGTATTTTGCAACATTACATTGCCATTCTTATCATCAACATTAGTTAACGCGAAGGCATTTTTAGGCAATCCATCAAAAAATGCTTTTTTAGCTTTCAGGTATTCGGCGAATGTTTTATGGTAATCTAAATGGTCGTGAGTTAGGTTGGTAAATATGCCACCTGCAAACACAAGTCCCTGTATACGGTGCTGCGCGATAGCATGCGAGCTCACTTCCATAAAGCAGTAATCGCAGCCCTGGGCAACCATTTCATCCATTAAACGGTTCAATTCAACCTGATCTGGAGTAGTATGGGTTGATGGGATAATTTGTCCGTTAATTTGATTCTCTACCGTAGATAACAAACCGCATTTATAACCCAAATCGCGGAATAACTGATATAATAAAGTAGCTACAGTTGTTTTACCATTGGTACCGGTAACGCCAACCAGCTTTAATTTTTTTGAAGGATTATCATAAAAATTAGCGGATACAATGCCTAAAGCAATTGCTGAATTAGCAACCATCAAAAAGTCAACTTCGCTGGCGGTATGCGCAGGCAAATCTTCGCAAATAATAGCAATAGCACCATCAGCAATGGCTTTATCGATATAATCGTGACCATCAACAACAGTACCTTTTACAGCCACAAACAAGCATCCCGGTATCACCTTGCGGGAATCAAATACAATGGCAGTAATCTCTACATCGGCACTCCCCTGTAGTTCAGTGAATGCAAGCCCCTCAATAATTTCGCTCAAATACATCATTGCAATTCAATAGTTATTTTTGATCCCCTTGGTATTTCACTTCCGCCGGTTACCGACTGTGTGGTAACGGTACCGCTGCCCCGTGCTACAACTTTATAGCCTGCATTGCCTAAGCGATACAATGCATCGCTCAAATCCATACCAACAACCGATGGCACCGTTCCGTTTTTAAATGTTGCTTCCTGATAAGCGATACCATTGCTGGTATCAACCGCAGGTGTATTAGATGCATAAAGCGGTTTTACATTTAACGAGTTATAAACCGTATGCAATGCTTTGGTATTACCTTGTTTAACCGATGGCAAAGTGGTGTTACCCACAATATGCGTTTGCTGTGCCTGGTTAATATCCAAATCACTGGCATAAACCCTATCCGCTATCTGCCTGAAAACCGGACCGGCAACCAAAGCCGCCAGATATGAACCTACGGTAGGGTTATTGATCACCACGATCATCGAATATTTAGGATGATCGGCAGGGAAATAACCGCAGAACGATGCCTGGTGTAACTTATCAGTACCGTAACCTTTAGAACCATTCGCGATTTGCGCCGTACCTGTTTTACCCGCTACGGTATATAATGGGTTTTTAATAATCTTCCTCACGTTACCATCGGTAACAACACCTTCTAACATTCCTTTAACTTTGCCCAGTGTTTCGTCAGAGCAAACTTTTGGGTTGATAACCCTTGCCTGAAATTGCTCAACCGTATTACCCATGCGCTGAATTTCGCGAACGAATATCGGCGCGATCATTTTACCGTTGTTGGCTACTGAATTATAGAATGCAAGCAGTTGCAATGGGGTTAGCTTTTCCTCATAACCGTAAGCCATTTGCGGCAGGGTTAATTTACTCCATGAGCGCGAATGCGGGGTTTTGATCAGCGGCTGACCTTCACCCGGAATTTGTAAACCTAATTTATCATTCAGGTGATAACTGTACAGTTTATCAGTAAATTCAGACGGATCAGCATTGTAATGTTGATAAACAAATTTAGCGGCGGCCACATTTGATGAAAATTCAAACGCTTCTTTTGCCGACATGATGCCGCTATGCTCCACATCGGTAACGGTATATTTATTGTTGCCGGGGATTACGTGGCACCTCCCGCCTTCTCCGTCTATTTTTGTACTTGTATCAATTTTATGCTGATCAAGCAAGGTCATGTACGTTGCCAGCTTAAAAGTTGAGCCAGGCTCGGTAGCATCGCTTATGGCATAATTCAACTTTTCCTCGTAGTCGCCATCTTTGGTACGGGTAAAATTGGCAATAGCGCGAATTTCGCCGGTGGCAACTTCCATCAAAATAACACAACCGTGATCGGCCTGACTTTTAATCAGTTCATCTTTTAATGCCTTTTGGGCAACATCCTGGTAGTTAACATCAATAGTCGATAAGATATCCGCACCCTGAACTGCCGGCACTTCGTCCTCATCATCATTCACCGGTATCCAGGTACCGCCAGTGGTACGCTGCATTAAGCGTTTGCCATTTTCACCGTTTATATAGCTGGCATAGGCACCTTCAAGCCCTACCGCATTTTTTACGTTTTCGTTTTTGTAGCCAATGGTACGGGCAGCCAATGAGCGGAAAGGCAATATGCGCCTGTTTTCCTCAAGCACTATTAAACCGCCTTTATTTTTACCCAGCCTTAATAATGGGAATGTGCGGATCTGTTTTAATTCCTGATACGATACCTTGCGCCTGATCAATACATAACGCGCGCTGTCCTTACGGGCATCACGCAGCAAACGCGAATAATCACGCTCTGTCATGTCCGGGTATAATTGCGAAAGCCTAAACGCCAATGAATCTACCTTAGCATAAAACACTTTATCCTCGGCAATACCGCCGGCAAACATATCCATATGTAATTCATAGTCGGGCACCGAGGTTGCCAACAAACTACCATCAACCGCCAAAATATTACCGCGTGCCGCTTCAACTGCTTCATAATGCGTTGATAGTTTGGCCGACATTGCCTGCCATTTTTTACCCTGCACAAATTGCAAACGAACAACCTGCACCATAACCGCACCGGCCAACAGCAATATTAACCCGAACGCGAGGTAAACCCTAAGTAATATGTTACTTCTTATACTCATTGTTCATCCTCCTTCACGGTTATCTTTTGCGGCGGCTGCATAGATGTTTTAATACCTAAAGTATCAGCGCGTTTTTCAACCTCGGTCAGCGTGCTTTTAAAAGCAAGGTCGGCTTTGGTTGATTTATAGTCCCAACTTAATTCTTTTACTTCTTTGGTCAGCTTATCTATATCACGAATATTTTTTTCGGCGAGGTGGCGGTTGCCGATATAAACCATGCCCAAAAAAGCAACAAACAGCACAAAAGGCAGCGCTTTAGTGGCATCATCTGTAGTGATGAAGCCTTTGGTAAAAAACTGGGTTAAAAAGTTATCGGGAATCTCCTTTTTTACAGGCTTTTCTTCCACAATAAGCTTCTTCTCGGCTTCTACCTCTTCCTGAATTTCTGTGCGTAAACGATTGGTCATTTTTTTACAGCTATTCTTAATTTCGCGCTACGTGCCCTGTTATTTAATTTTATTTCTTCTTCGGATGCCGTTATCGCGCCGCGACTAACCGCATCTAAAGGCTTTTGATCATTACCGAAAAAATCCTTTTCAACCTCACCGCTAAACTTTCCTTTGGCGATGAAATTCTTTACCAGTCTGTCCTCTAACGAGTGATACGACATTACTACCAACCGTCCACCCGATACCAAAATATCAGCCGCTTGAACCAAGAAATCTTTTAGTGCCTCCAGCTCCTGGTTAACCTCGATGCGTAAAGCCTGAAAAACCTGCGCCAGGTATTTATTTTCTTTTCCTTTAGGGATGCGTGCCGAAATGGCATTTTTCAAATCGGCAATAGTAACTATCGGCGCGATTAACCGAGCCATTACAATGGTATTGGCTAATGACTTCGCGTTTTGTATCTCACCATAAATGCCGAAGATGCGGTGCAGTTCGGCTTCAGAATAAGTATTTACCACATCCTTAGCGCTGATGCCAGAACCCTGATTCATGCGCATATCCAACTCTGCATCAAAGCGAATAGAAAAACCGCGCTCCGCCTGGTCGAACTGATAAGACGATACGCCCAAATCAGCCAAAATTCCATCAACCGGAACCGCGCCGTGTAAACGGGTGAAATTTTTAATGTAACGGAAGTTTTGATCGATGAAAGTAAAGCGATCATCAGCAATGATATTCTGCTGCGCATCCACATCCTGGTCGAAAGCCAACAACTGGCCATCTGCGCCCAAGTGCTTCATAATTTCGCGGGAGTGGCCGCCACCACCAAAGGTTACATCTATATAAGTACCGTTGGGTTTAATATTTAAACCTTCAATACATTCCTTAAGCATTACGGGCACATGGTAAGTATTACTCATCTTTCCCTCCTGCTTTATTATTACCCAACACTTTTTGCATCAGCGGACCAAAGTTATCCGGCTCCTCATCCATCATTTCCGCATGTACCTTCGCATCCCACACCTCAATCTTATTAATCAAACAAGCCAAAACAATATCGTTTTGTATATCCGCGTACTCCAGCAAAAACTTCGGCAACAAAACGCGACCGGCAGCATCAGGATTTAACTCCGTAGCGCCACGCGTGAAATAGCGGATCACTTTTATGTTATCCTCTTCGTATTCGTTAAGTTTGCTCAGCTCATCCAGTTTTTTGTCCCATTGCGACTTGGTGTAGATCACTAAATGCTTTTTGGCGCCAAAACCACGGTTGATGACCAACCCTTCTGTTTCTACCTCAGGAAGCTTTTTCTTGAGGCCAGAGGGAATCATCATCCTAGATTTAGGATCCAATTTACATTCAAATTCTCCGGTCAAATACGACATTAGCTGATTATAGCATTATTTGTTATGTAAAAGTAAATACTTTTACCACTTTCTACCACTTTGAAACACCAAAAGTTTTCAACAATTTTTACTATACCTTATTTTTTTATTTCCAGACCGAAACAATTGGGTATAAGCACGTTCTGCAGCCAGTTTTCCGAAGAAAAACAGCACCAAAATGTTAGTTAAAGGTGTATAAGTTTATTTATCGCGAGAGCCGCGGACCAGAATCACAGGGCAGACCATTTCAGGTGGGAGAAAATCCCAGAAATTAGGCAATAAGAATGATTAATCCGGTTACAATGAAAAACGCGACACGAAGAAACTGCGCGTTTACATAAGTTTGCGGATATTCTTCCGAGCGCATTTTGAAAAGCAGGTAGATTACAAGAGCTACTAAAACAAAGAAATCGGCGATAAGCGGATAACGGTAACTATCAATATTTACCTCGCTTATGATCAGGCTAAGCGCACCCAGTGCATAGATAAAGCCGAGCACAATAGAAATGGTGTTACTGTAAGCTTCAGTAGGTTTGCCAATAAAATAGAACCCGAACGGAAAATAAATAATAGCAAGGCCGAAGGTAAATATTTCTAAAAAGAACGTAGGCTGGTAACCAAAAACATACCTTACCATTGTTGCCACCAGTACCGAAAGGAGTAGCATAATCTCCAGGAAATGCATTTTTTTAACTGAACTTGTTATTTGAGCCATAGTAATACCGCCATTTATTAATCAGTTGAATAACTATGAAGCAACCCGAATTGTTTTATGATTGTGACTGATGAATTACTTGTACTTATTGCAGATAAATGTATTTTTACTAAAATTAACTTAACCATGAAATCATTATTCACTGCAATACTAGTGTTGCTAAGCTTCGGCACCTTTGCACAAACTATGCCCGATTCTTCAACCACGGTACTTAATGCCGCTTATGCAAAAGCGCAAACCGAACATAAAAGTGTGCTGCTGATGTTCCATGCCTCATGGTGTGGCTGGTGCAAAAAGATGGAGGCATCAATTAATGATCCTGCCTGCAAAAAATTCTTTGATGATAACTACGTGATTGTATACCTGGATATTTTAGAACGCGCGGGTAAAGAAAACCTGGAAAACCCGGGTGGAATTAACGTAATGAAAAGCTTTAACGGCGACCCTAATGGCGGCATACCTTTTTGGGTAATAATGGATGCGACAGGCAAACCCTACGGCAACTCCTACAAACCACCAGTTGGCGCTACCATTGGTACTGCCAAAGATAACGTAGGCTGCCCTGCTGAAGCTGATGAAGTGGCTTATTTTATAGGCCTGCTAAAATCATCATCAAAATTGACCGATAGCGAACTTGCGGTTGTTAAAACCCGTTTCGAAAAAAACAAACCGGTAAGCGCAAGCGCGAATTAACCGTTATAGATATTTATAAAAAGGGCGCTGATTTTCTATCAGCGCCCTTTTTTAGTTTTTGTTAATACAAGGCGATTGCTGGCTTAAGTATTTGCTTATTCCACTACCCTAACTTTCAAATAACTTGGGTGCTCTTTCGAGGTATAAACCTTATTAGTAGCCTTTTTAAAGTCGGTATCCTTGGCTTTCATAATATTCTCGAAAACTTGTGGGTTACGGTCTATCAGCGGGAACCAGGTGCTTTGTACCTGTACCATAATACGGTGGCCTTTTTTAAAGGTGTGCAGCACATCCTGCAACTCAAAATTCACCGGGGTTACTTCGTTGGGTACAAACGGTGCTGGTTTATCAAACCCATTGCGGAATTTGCCGCGCATAGCCTCGCTACGTACCATCTGCTCATAACCCGACATGAAAGTACCCGGAGTTGTGAATCTGTTGTTTTGTGCAGAGTCGGGGTAAACATCGATCACTTTAACTACCCAATCGGCATCTGTACCAGAGGTTGATACTTTAAGGTTTGCCCAGATGTTGCCTGCAAGGGTTACATCTTTATCCAGCACATCGGTTTCATAAGTTAAAACATCCGGACGGCGAGATGCAAATCGCTGATCGGCAGTCATGTATTCGCGCTGCATATCGTTTACTATCGCATTATAAAATGGCACCGGTTTGCTTGGATCGGATATAAAAGCATCTTCACCATAACCTGCGTTTGTTGGCGCGTTAAAAGATAATTTACCGCCCGGCAGGAAATATAGGTTTTTATCTTCCGCATCTTTCGGTGGCCAGCTTTTGTAAGTTTTCCATTTGTTGGTACCTGTTTCAAAAGTGGATACTTTAGGGATATCGGTATCAGTACCTTTTAAGTAGTGACTAAAGAACGCGAACTCTATCTTTTCGCGGTAATAGGCTCCTTGAGCACCAGCAAATTCAACATCACCCAAGTGATCGCCCGGCCCGCGCGACCAGCCACCATGAACCCATGGTCCCATCGCGAAGTAAATTGGCGTTGTTGGATTATCCTTCACCAAAGTTTTGTAGGTATTGATAGCGCCATATAAATCTTCGGCATCATACCAGCCACCGGTTACTAATACAGCGGTTTTTATATCGTGCAGGTGCGTTAACACGTTACGGTCTTTCCA
>Ga0302303_10001796_pt1 | contig 13452 bp, 12 predicted proteins | sample III_Palsa_E2_1_FD_194542 | JGI IMG/M metagenome (GOLD analysis project Ga0302303, IMG submission 194542) | Peat permafrost microbial communities from Stordalen Mire near Abisko, Sweden - III_Palsa_E2_1 | ecosystem: Environmental > Terrestrial > Soil > Palsa > Peat permafrost | place: Sweden... | reverse complement strand
TTCGGATCTTGTTTGGCAAAGGCGATGGTATCGGCACTGGTATAAAATGATATGATGTTTTGTTTGAGCGGGGCCGTTAAATCATCAAACTGGTTGGCCTGCAGGTTATCAACCATTTCATCGTAGGTTTTATCGGCCAAAACATACTCACCCGGCGTGGTCGCGTTGCCGGTATCATAATCAATATCTGCCAGTGTAATATTTTCGTAATGGAGCTGCTGCAAGGCGGCGGCGTATTTTATTAGCACAGTATCAAAACTGGCAATAAACAGTTTTTCTCCCTGCGGGCCGGGGTCTTTAAACCTTAAAACCTTTAAGGGGCCAACCTTGGGCAATATTTGTATAAAAAAGGCCAGCACCTGCTCGCCGAAAGTTGGTTTTTGGCGTTTTTTTCCAAACTCGAGGTAATAATCGCGCCGGCGCATTTTGTAATGAAAGCTGCGGCTGTTGGCGCTCGGATTGGTTTTTTGTATGTCTGATTTTCTTAGCACCCAGGCCGAACGTGTTAGGGTGGGCAATAAACTCCTGACCGACCATCTGAAGGTTGATATGGCCAGGTCGAGATCGCTGAATACGGTATTGATATCCTCGCCATAAGTTTTCAGAAAGGCACGTTCCAGCACCGGCTTGGCCACATTAAAGCCAATAAAATCATGATACTCCTGCGTGGCATAATTGCCCCTAGCTATCTGTAGCACATCAAACGAAATTTCAACCCGGCTATGCGCCAGGTGATTATCCTCATAGGTAACATCTTTGCCAAATTTCTTTTCAATTTTGGGGTACACAAGCGGCACTACATGGTTTGTAGCTATGGAATGGCCGTACTCATCGGCCATATAATGGCATAGCGCACCCAGCGCGAAAGCATACTCGTTAAGGTTTTGTGATTCCGATAGCAAATTCATTACAAAATCACCGGTACGTACATAGTGCGCCAGGTTGGTAAAATAGGTGCTGCCAAACGGAAAATAACCCATATCGGGCATCATACAGCCGCCGTAAGCATAGGAATGTGCAACCCGCAAATCGCTATCAGTAGCGGCAGGATATTTTTGTTTAAGTAAAGGCAATATGGCTTTTTTCCAACTGGCATCAACAACTGCCTCGTGCGTAAGCACCGAATAGGCTTTTGACGATAAAGGATGTATAAAAAGCAGAATAAAAAGCAAAAGCAAGCACCGAGGTAGTATAAATGGCTTCATGTAATAATTGGCATCAACAGGATATGTTATAAACATTCAAATTACAAAATGTTTTAAACTGTTAGCTTTTTATTACAACAATGTTAAATGCAGTTAAATGCTTTATTATCAATTTTTAACAACACAAATTAATGGCAAATTTAGCCGCTGCCATAAGCGAACAATAGCTGTATCGAAACCGAACAGCTTTAAACAGTAACATAAGTATTAAATTATTGATTATAAGCTATTTAAACACGTGGCATATTATTGGCATTTGCAAGGCCATTAGGTAATAATTAAACCCAAAGCCATGTTTAAAAGCTATTTTAAAACCGCCCTGCGTTTTTTGCTCAAAAACAAAACATTCAGTTTCATCAATATTTTCGGGCTGGCTACCGGCACGCTTTGCTGCCTGTATATTTTGCTGTATGTGCAGGATCAGTACAGTTATGATAAGCACCATAATGATGTAAACAATATATACCGCATCACTACCACCTTGCAGCTAACCGGCGATAAACACGTGAGTTCAACCTGCTCACCGCCTATCGCGCCGACCATGAAACGCGATTTTCCGCAGGTACAGCAATTTACCCGCGTGGTTGGGGCGGCTGGCTTTGGCGCAACGCAAACCTTGCTTACCTACAAGGAAAAATCGTTCTATGAAAAGGACCTGTTGTACGTGGATTCAACCTTTTTTGATATGTTCACGTATCACTTTGTGAACGGCAGCGCTATTAACACTTTGAACGAGCCGTATACCGTGGTGCTGCTTAAACCCACTGCTGAAAAACTTTTTGGCCATGAAAACCCGGTTGGCAAAGTAATAACGCTGGATAACGGCTTCGGCAAGCACGATTTTAAGGTGAATGGCGTGGTTGATAACAGCCTTGGTAAAACGCATATTGAGGGCAGTATTTTTGTAGCCATGAACAGCGGCGGTTTGGGTGATTATACCATGAAAAATAACGCCTGGGCAGGTAATAATTTCACCTACTCTTACGTGAAACTGCGCCCCGACGCCAACGCGGCAGCACTTGAAAGCCAGTTGCCTGCCTTTTTAAATAAATATGGCGGCCAGCAACTGAAACAATTGGGCATGACCAAGCAGTTGCACTTACAAAAGGTGGCTACCATACATACCACTCCCGGTTTTGAGCACGATATGACCAAAACGCTCGATCCATCGTTCCTCTATATCTTATTGCTGATCGCTATATTGATACAGGTTATAGCCTGCATCAATTTTATGAATCTTTCTACCGCCAGGGCATCAAAACGGGCTAAAGAGGTGGGCGTACGTAAAGTGATAGGCGCCGGAAAATACGACCTTGTTAAACAATTCCTGGGTGAATCATTCCTGCTGGCATTTATCGGCGTGATGATAGCGCTGCCGCTTTTATGGCTGATACTCCCCTATCTTAATCAAATTACCGGTACGGTTATCCAACTATCCATTTTTACCGACTACCGCCTATGGCTTACACTTATAACGCTTATTGTTGTTACCGGTTTGGTGGCGGGCAGTTATCCGGCCTTTTACCTGTCGGCATTTAAAGCTATAAAAGTGATCAAGGGCAATTTCAGCAACCAGGTTTCAGCGGCGGGGATACGCCGCTCACTAGTGGTTTTCCAGTTCGTACTATCTACCGTATTAATCACCAGCATTATTATCATTTACAGCCAGCTTAACTATATCAAAAATAAGGATTTGGGTTTTGACAAGAACCAGAAACTCATCTTCAGTTTTTATACCAACGATACGCAGAAAAAAATGGGTGCCTTTGCTAACGATCTGCGCCAATTGGCCGATGTAAAAGTGGTAAGCAAAGCAGATAATTATTTAGGCCAGTTCGTTCCGCACGATCATGGCGTTTACCCGTCCGGCGGTAACATGACGACGGCTATCGACGCGCAAAACATCAATACGGATGAAAATGTGATAAAAGCCAATGGTATCAAACTGATCAGCGGCCGCGATTTCAGAGTAAACGATACCGGCAAGGTACTGATCAATGAAACCTTAGCTAAAAGACTGGGCCTTGATGTTGCGAAAGCCCCCGGTACCCGTTTATATACGCAATACGACCCCAACCCGGTGAGCTTTGTTACCGTGGCCGGTGTGATGAAGGATTTTAATTACAATTCGCTTCATGATGGCATTAAACCTTTTATGTTTGTTTACCAAAACGACCCCACAAATTTCAACGATATGGTAGTAGCGGTAAATAGTAAAGATTATAAATCGCTGTTAGGCGCTATCGAAACCGTTTGGCATAAAGATCTGCCATCCACCCCCTTTCAATATTCTTTTCTTGATCAGGAAGTGCAAAAGCAATATGAAACGGAGATCACCATGTCGCAGATCATCAATTCATTTACTTTGATGGCGGTGTTGATCTCCTGCCTGGGCCTGTTTGGCTTAGCCGCTTTCAGCGCCGAACAACGGAACAAGGAGATAGGTATCCGTAAGGTGCTGGGTGCAAGCGTTAGCGGCATAGTGGCCCTTTTATCAACCGATTTTTTAAAGCTGGTAACCATATCCTTTGTAATTGCCACGCCCATTGCCTGGTATGGTATGGACAAATGGCTGCAGGCCTTTGCTTACCGCATTCCGCTTAGCTGGTGGATGTTTGCCCTGGCGGGTGTAACAGCCGTTTTCATAGCGCTGGTTACGGTAAGTTTCCAGGCCATAAAAGCGGCGCTGGCCAACCCGGTTAAGAGTTTGAAAGCCGAATGACACATTTTTTGGATTTTAGGGATTTACGGGATAATGCCTTGTAAATCCTTAATCCTGTTTAAAAGAATCTATAGCATCCTTAAAATCCAAAAAATCGTGTAAAATAACATTGTAAATTAGTGGGATAGTTTATCCAAATGAAAATTTACGGCAGGCTGAAATATGTTGTATTATTCCCGCTTTTATTAAGTGCAAGCCTATCGTGCAAACACCATCACCGGCATGCCTTCGGCGCGGCCGATAGTTTGAAGGTTAAGGATACGGTAACCCAACTGGCGGCCAACATTTCCCGCGATGTTTCGGCTAAGGGGCCGCTTGCCTGGCTCAGCTATTTCCAGGATTCACCCAACTTTTTTATGGCCAACAACGGGCAACTGGTTCTTCATTCACATCAGCAGGCCAAAGTATTTATACAGGATACGCTGGTTAAAAGTATAACCCAAATAATACTTAAATGGCAAAATTTACGCGTGGATGTGCTTAGCCCGCGCATAGCCTCCATAGCGGCCGACTATTATGAAAACCTGACCTTCGCTAACGGCAGTTCCATACCTTTCAACGGTTACTTTACCGGCATTGCCCTGCGCACACCCAATGGCTGGAAATTACGAAACGCGCACTGGTCGGTTAAAGCCAAATGACCGATGATGATATAAACCATTTTGAGCAGGCTATTTTATTTATGGCATTAATAAAACATTATTAATTATGCAATCACGTAAATTATAATATTTTTGCTCTTATTATTACTTATACCTTCTTTCGCTTCCTTTTGATGACTAAAAAAAAAATATTGATAACCGGTGCCAGCAGAGGTTTGGGATTAGCCATATCAAAAAAGCTCGCGGCCGATTATACTTTGATACTGCATGCTTCCAAAGAAGAAAGCTTTACTGATGTTGAGCCCGGCAGCCATTTGTTATGTGCCGATTTTAGCGATAACGAACAATTAACTAACTTTTGCAAGCGCCTAAAAAAGGAACACGGCGATTCGCTGTATGGTGTTATAAACAATGCAGGCGTTACCTTTGACAAGCCGCTCACTTACCAGCCCGAACGGGAAATAGAGGCCATGCTGAATGTGAATTTAAAAGCGCCTATCCTCATCTGCAAAACCGCCATGAAGATCTTCAGCCTTAACCAAACGGGTGTTATTATTAACATCAGCTCATTGGTTGGCGAAACCGGCAATGCTTTTCAATCTGTTTACGCGGCTACCAAGGCCGGGCTGGCCGCGCTATCCCGCTCTTTAGCACAGGAAGCCGCCGCGTTAAGCCAGGAACATACCATAAGGGTGCTAAGCGTATCGCCGGGTTTTATTGAAACCGACATGACCGATACCATCCCCACTGCCATACGCGAAAAATATTTAGGAATGATACCTGCCAAACGATTTGGCAATGTAAATGATGTTGCCGATACCATAGCCTTCCTAATGTCAGACAAGGCCTCATATATTAACGGAACAAATATTCACATTAACGGAGGTATAATTTAAATGACCGAACAAGAACTGGAATACGCTAAGGTGGAAAATTTAGTAGGGCAGCTGCCGGAGCACTGGATGCTGCACGGCCCTAAAAAGCGCTATGTTGATCAATACCTGTATCATTCGCCCTCCGTTGGTATTGTAGCCAGCTATACGCCTACTGAAGAGAATGTTGAGGATCATTTCGACCTTTTTCGGGGAGTTGACCAGATTGAATCATTTGCCCAGGCTACGGTAGTATCATGCGCCACATTTTCCGAATGTAAAAAACTATCGGTTATACCCTCAGAACTGGCCAAAAGATTTGTGCCCGCTTTTATAAGTATCGGGCAGGTTAATTTCCATTCCTATTTGGAAAAGGGGCAAACTTTTATTAACATTGGTTTCATTAAGTTTTATAAATGGCGGCAAATGGTATGCGAAGGGCGCATTTACCGGGCACCAAAGGACCTTGACCTGGTGGAGTATTTTAAAGACTTTGATGAGAAGCGATTATTAGCGTACGATTTGCGTAGTGATTTTGTTTTAATAGCCGAGTTATATGACATTACCGGCAGGGGAATAAAAAAAGAAATGTTTGCAAAATTACAATAACAAAATAATGGAAAACGAGGAATTAGAAAGAAAAGAGATACTTGACGGATTATTAGAAGTTTTGAGAACGGTTAGAACCATTGACCCAGCAAGGCTCGAAGGCATAACCGAAGAAACAGATTTCTTAACTGATATGGACACCCCATCAACCGAACTGATAAATATTGCTGCCAAAGTGGAGCAAAAATTTGGTGTTGAATTTGAAGATGATGATATTGATGACCTTGGTTCAAAAGTAAAAGATATTATTAACCTGATCATAAAAGCGAAAGCAAGAGCGCAAGAATAATTATGCCGGTACCAGGAAGAAGAGTTGCGATAGTGGGCATGGGGGGCGCGTTTCCGGATTGTTCAGGCTTAGGCGAATTTAATGAAAAAATGTTCGCCGGTAAAGCCCTGATAAGGGAATGGCCCAAGGCTGTGGAATATAATAAGCAGATACGATCAACCGTATCGGGTTATATTACCGAGGCCGAGATGGGTTTGGAAGCGATATATCCTATCCCTGGTGTGGAATATCCCGAAACTTACGTAGATACTTTAGGAAGAATACCAGATATAAACCTGGCCACGGCAGATATGGGCAGCGTTTGGGCCATGATAGGCGCAAAAGAATCCATTGAAATGGCCGGATGGACCAAAGCTGAAACCGAATCGGAACAAACCGGTGTGGTAATAGGTTCGGGCGGCGGTGGGCACCAGATATTACGTTTGGCCTGGCACGGCTTTTTCGAACTAAAAAAGAAGGCGCGTTTAGCAGGCTCGCATACGGTTGACCGTACCATGGCCTATCGCGAAGCGGCCAATGTATCGTGCCTGATCAGGAACCGCGGCGTTTGCGAATCCATCATATCGGCCTGCGCTACCGGATTGGGCAATATCGGCTATGCCTATCGCCTCATCAAATTCGGTTTGCAGGATCGCGCGGTGGCAGGCGGCGTGGAAGGCACCGCTTTAGAAACCTTTATCGGTTTTGATGCCATGATGGTTTTAAGCCGTGGCTTTAGCCCTGCCGAGAGCTCGCGCCCATTCGACCTGAACCGCAATGGCTTTGTATGCTCATTTGGAGCAGGTATTGTAGCTTTGGAAGAATACGAGATGGCCAAAGCCCGAGGCGCTCATATTTATGCCGTTATTGACGATTATTTTAACAATTCGGATGGGGATGGCAATATGTTCTACCCATCATCCGATGGGCAGCGAAGATTATGGGAGGGCCTTTCGGCTAACGTTGAAATAAAACCGGAAGTAGTTAAGGTACACGGTACCGCTACGCCTGTTGGCGATATAATTGAACTATTAAGCGTTGTTGATAAGCTTGGCGAAAGCGGCTACCATGTATCGGCGCCAAAATCGCAGTTTGGGCACATGCTGGGCGCGGCCGGTTCGGTTGAGCTGATCACGGCGGTAATGATGCTGGAAAATCAAAAGGTATTGCCTTGCATCAATTCAGATACATTAAACCCCGAGCTGGAAACATTCCAGAAAAACCCTAACTGGAAAGGTTCGCTTAAACCGGTTAGCGAATACAGGCATCTGATTCCGAAGGAAGTGATCGCCAGAGAAATAAACCAGGTAGTTTGCTTAAATTATGGTTTTGGCGGCACCAACAGCGCTATGGCCATATCAAGGGACATATAACCCAAAATGATCGACAATAAAGATAAAGTTGCCGTAGTTTTCGGCGTGAGGAATGATAGTTCCATAGCCTACCAGGTGGCCTTAAAGCTGCACCGGTCGGGTTGTAAGGTGGCATTAAGCTATGTTACCGAAACCAGAGACGATGTTTTGTTCCTGGCCGATAAACTGGGCCTCGACAGCCAGTATGTAATGCAGGTTGATGTGCGCGACGAGGAACAGATCACTACCTTTATGCAGGCTGTTTACAATGGCCTGGGCCCTATTGATTATATTTTACATGGCGTGGCATTTGCCAACCCGCAGGTAATGTATTACGGCCTGCCCGGTACTAAAGAGATGCCGCCCCCATCCTATCTCGATATTCCCTTTGAGGATCTGATGGATTCCTTCAATATCAGCGCTTACTCCCTATTGCGGATTGCCCGTGTTGCCGAACCTTTGCTGGCAACAAATGCTTCGATACTTACGCTTACTTATAACGCGTCGAAAAGGGTATTCCCATCATACGCGGGTATGGCCATTAACAAGGCCGCGCTTGAGAACATTGTGCTTTACCTGGCCAGCCATTTCAGGGAGAAAAAGGTTAGGGTTAACGCTATTTCGGCAGGCCTGGTGATGACCACCTCGGCGGGTGTGATATTGGGCGTGCGCAGGTTGCGCAAAATGGGCAAATTTACCGCCCCGCTTGGAAATATTGATGCCAGCGATGTGGGCGATACCGCGCTTTATTATTTTTCAGACCTATCTAAAAAAGTTACCGGCAATACCCATTTTGTTGATGGCGGCTTTAATGTAATGGGCCTGGGTGTTGATGGAGAATAAAATAGCTCAATCGGTTAATGAAATAACCGCCAACAACAACTTTGCTGTTGGCAACGATATTGTTTTTCTTCCAAACTTTGAGCTTTCACTAACCGAACCTTTTAAAGCAAAAGCCTACACCACTGCTGAACTTGAATATTGTGAGCAGTTCAGTAATTCCTTATTGCGCTATGCTTCAACCTGGGCGGCTAAAGAGGCGGTGTACAAGGCCGTAAAACAGCTTGAGCCGAAAGCTTTGGGCTGGAAAAAGATAGAGATCATCCGCGAAAAACCGGCAGGCAGGCCGCATGTTATCCTGCATCAACACCCCGGCAGTTTTAAAATAAGTTTAACAATATCGCATGATGGGGACTATATTTGGGCAATAGCACTTATTGAGATCAAATAACACGCCTCATTTTGACATCGCACTACTTTGAAAATTCGTTGGTTACGCTGCACTATTACAAATTTGGTAATGGCGGCCAAACCATGTTGTGTTTTCATGGGTATGGCATGCACGGCAAGCAGTTTAAGGCTTTAGAACCGGCACTGGGGAATAAATATACCTTTATCGGCTTCGATCTTTTTTTTCATAAACAAACAAAACTGCACGATCAAAGTTTAGCAACAGTAAATAAGCGCATCAGCAAACAGGATTTTGCCGCGCTGATGACTGAATTTTGCGCGTTTGAGCAGATCGGGCGGTTTTCGGTTATCGGATATTCTATGGGTTCGCATTATGCTACCGTGGTTGCCGAGGAAATGGGCAACAGGATAGATACGTATATTATAGCGGCACCATCAAGCATTGAGCCGGGTACTTTGACCCGTTTTTTCAGCAAAAACAAAATGGGAAATTTATTGCTGAGGAAATTAATGTCGAGCAAAAGAGCTTTAACCGGTATGCTGAATTTTTCTAAAGCGGTGGGGCTGATAGATAATGTGGGCCGCGAAATTTTATATAAGGAAATAGAAACAGCCGAGCTGAGGTTCAATTTTTACGCCTGTTTTGTGTATTTGCGCCTGTTTGAAACCGACGAGCCGCAATTAATAAAGGTATTGACCGAACAAAACATCCGCAGCATTTTTATATTTGGCAAACGCGATAAAATGTATCCGCCAAAAATTGGGAAAGCGTTTTTCGCCAAGTTTAAGCAGGCCGAAGTTGTTATATTAGATGAGGACCACGAGATGATCAATCAAAATTTTGTTACCCTGTTATCCGGCTTACTGGCATGATCATAAAATCTAAACCTTTGGCGCCCTGGGCATTTAAAACATTAGGTGCAATTACCACATTTGGGGTAAAATTAAGCACCCATAAAGTGGAGGTTGACAAGGTGGAGTTAAAACCCGACCACTCCTACATATTAATGTGTAACCACAATAGCTTTTGGGATGGTATATGGGCCTATTATTTATGCTATAAATTCTTTTACAAAAAAGGCGGCATGAAAAAGCTCTACATCATGTCGGTAAAAAAGCAGATGCTCAAGAAAAAATATTTACAGCACCTGGGCAGTTTTTCGGTAGACCCGGGCAGGCGCTCCATACGCGAAAGCTTTGATTATGCCGGCGAAATTTTATCAGAACCGGGCAACCTGCTATTATATTACCCACAGGGTGAATTGGAAAGCATGTACATAAGGCACATCAGGTTTGATACCGGGATATCGGAAATCATCCCCCGCATACAGGGGAAATGCCAGTTGATATGGTGTAGCACCTTTATTGAATATTTTGAGAACTTTCAACCTACCGCTTACTCCTATATGCTGGATTGCGGCGATAACAGCAATTTTAACTTTGAAACCGTAAAGCAAAACGTGAACCAGTTTCATAAAACATCCATGGCCCGCACAGTGCGCTATACGGTTGAGCCGGACGAGGAGCTTTAACGCCCTATTCTGTCCAAACCCTGTTTGGCCTGGGTATCCACGCTCTTTTTATACTCGTGGTTCTTCATAGCTATGGCCTGGTTGTAATAATTGGCCGCCTGGTTATAATCCTTTATATACTCGTATATGATCCCCATGCTTAGCGCCGCGTTCGATGCAAAATAGTATGAAGTGCCACTGCCCAGGTTTATTGCCCGCTGATAGTACACAATGGCATCGTTATACTTAGTCATGAGGTCATATATACGGCCGAGCCTGTAATTAAATTCTATCCTATCTCTTAACAGCTTAAAATTACTGTCCTGCCTGTCTTTTAGCTCGGCTAAGGCCCTATCATAATAGCCGCCATCAAAGTATAGGCGTGCGCGCAAAAGGCCTACATCGGGCCGTACATCGTTCGCTTCCTTTAAAGCCTGCTTATCCTTCTCGTTTGATGAATAGCCCTTAAAACGCACCAGTTTAAGGTAATAGGCATAATTTATCTCATCGCCCCTAAGCATATAGAAATAGGCTATTTTTAAATAAGCATCCTTAATAAAATTTTGCCCCTTATACTCGTTAATATATTTAAGCAAATATCTATAGGCATCGCTATCCATCCGGCACAATTTGGCGCAGCCCAGCAAATAATCAATAGCCGGTATGTTAATCACCTGGTCGATTTTGGGTACGGCCTCCAGGTTGACGATAGCCTCATCATTATGCCCGGTTTTGGCGGCCACATAGCCCTGCAAATATATTCTCAATATGCTCCTGCTATCCAGCGCGCTTAAATACGACATTAATTTGGCGTAATTATTCTTATTGTGCAGCACATCCAGGTCTACATAGCAAAGCAAAAATATCACCTCATCATTATAAAAGGCATATTTAGTGCCGGGTAACTGGTACCGCAGCTTCTCTATCTGCGCTACGCCGGTTTGTATATTGCCTGTCATCCCAAATATGCGCGCTATCAACTGCAAATTCGACGGCAAGGCACCAAAAACCACGTTTATAAGTCCCAGGCTTTTCTGGTCGGGCAAAAAATCGGGGAATTTGGCGGCGTTTTGGTTCAGCAGCCTGCGGGCCTTTCGCAAATCGCTGCCGGCGGCTGTATAATCGCCAAACTTTCCCTGTACCATCCCCCACTGTAAATATACTTCGGCTTGTGAGTAAAGATAAAAAGGCGAATCATCCTGTTCGTTATTCTCCAGCGCGTCTATCCTGTCGGATTTCAGATCCTCCAGCCTTTCATAGGCTCCCCTATCATCAGATATTAACAAAGTGATATAATCCACATAGTTATCCAGCAAAACAGGGATGCCATTTTCGGGATCAGCCTTTTTTTCTTCGAGGATGAGCACCTTCGCGTCATTTAGCCTAAGGCTGAAAATATCCTTATAGGCTTCAACACAGCGGGCATTAAAATTATAGTTGGCTTTTACAGTTAGCTGGTAACTTAAAAAAAGGAGGACAAGGAGCAGACGTTTCAAATTCATTAAAAAATTATTCAGGGGTAGATCACTAATTTTTTAGCGAAGGTAATTAACTTGATTAAATGTTTAACAATTTTACTTAACCATTAAAGCTTTTTAATGTTCTGGATAATTCCTTAAATTTTACCAAAGCGATAAGCGATGTTGATAGAACCCCACTGATCGCCCAGGGCGGTGCTCTTAACCTCGCGCGATTTGATAAAAACCGTGTAAGCCGCCGACCACCTGGCCGCGGCAAACTGCAGGCCAAATTGCTGCTCATACACATAATGATAAATGCCAAAAGTTACCGGGCCCTTATCCTTTATAAACAGCCCGCCTTCGATGGTGGCGTTGTAGGCCACATAGTTAGCTTGTGGTTCGGTAAAAAAGTAAAGCTCATATTTCTTGTCGCCATCGTTAGTGCCCACACGGCTGTTGGTAATGGCCGATTGGAACAGCTTACCTAATTGACCAACCCTGAAAATAAGGCCGGCGCTGGCACCGGTAAAGGTATTACCCAGCCAGGCATCGGGATTGGCAGAAATATCGAACCAGTTGCCATCGGCGCGGTAGAGCAGCTTTTTATAATCCAGGTAAAGATTAAGGCCAGGCTCGTTATTCAGCTGGTATTGCCAGCCTTTGGGGCTGTACAAGCCAAAATCGGCATGAAATTGCGTTTGTATATAATGCCCTAATGAGGCAGGGCCAATGGTTCCTATCTGAGCGTTGAAATGCAGCTGGCTTTCGTCGGAATACAACCAGTTGATTGCCGCCCCGGCGTATAAATAGCCGGTAAAGGGCCTGTCCTGCATCGATTCCAACGGTACATTAGCCTTGTAGGGCGTATAGATCTGCTGCCCCAACTGAAACTCTATGATCTTCTTTACCAGTTTACTATTGGCGTTTTTAGGTTTATCCATCAAATGCGAAAAGGTAAGCAGCGTGCCTTCGGTATAATACCTGTCGTGAGCGGAGTTGATATACTGGTCGTTATCAATGGTTTCCAGAAACTGGTTCTTATAATCCTGCGCGAATAATTTATTGGTACCGGTAAAGTTGAACAGGATGATGAACAGCGCGCAGCTTAAAAATATTTTCATTTGCTTGGTTTTACTTGATTATTTTTTTGATGAATGCCTGTATGCTGTTTTGGTGATATACTTAAAAAAAGTATTACGCCCTCAACAGTACCCCGTATTATTAAAGCTAATATGCTGATAGTAAATATATTGTTTAAATCTCATTTTAAACAAACCAAGACCCACTTACAACAATATTTTTTGCGAATTTGTTTTAAAAATGTCCAAAAAATTACATTTCGCAATAGTGTTGCTTTATTATTTAGTAATTTTTGCAATATCCTCCACTCTTTAAGAATGCACTGGCTTAGCGCCTGAAGTGCGGGCAACCAGGCTAATTTACTCTTACACAGCGCTATTTCCACCGGATACTGATCACACTAAGCCCCCGATTTGTTCTGCTTTTTGCTCCCAACAAAAAACCGCTCAAAACCAATAGCCCGAACATAACCCGAACATAACCCGAACGGTACCGAAACATAACCCGAACAGTACCGAAACACCCCCGAACACGATCGTGAACACCCGAACAAGCCCGAACACTTAAACCATTGATAAAC
>Ga0302303_10001791_pt1 | contig 13480 bp, 6 predicted proteins | sample III_Palsa_E2_1_FD_194542 | JGI IMG/M metagenome (GOLD analysis project Ga0302303, IMG submission 194542) | Peat permafrost microbial communities from Stordalen Mire near Abisko, Sweden - III_Palsa_E2_1 | ecosystem: Environmental > Terrestrial > Soil > Palsa > Peat permafrost | place: Sweden... | reverse complement strand
TGTGCTTGGATCAGGTCCAAATCGGTATCATCATCGCTGTGTTCTTTATGAATAATTTGTTGCAATAAACCGCGCGCATCACTGCTGTCTAAAATAGAAAATTTTTGCGCCAGATCCGCCGCTTTATGCTCATGCCGCAAAATCGTTAAACCCAAGGTATGAAAGGTATTGACCATTAAACCACGCGTGTTTTTTGCCGGTAATAATTGCTGCACGCGATGTTTCATTTCTTGCGCGGCTTTATTGGTGAATGTCACAGCGATGATTTGTGTGGGCTTGTATTGTAACTCTTGGATCAGATGCGCAATTTTTTGTGTGATCACCCTCGTTTTACCACTGCCTGCGCCCGCCAATACGAGTAACGGGCCTTGTACATGGAGCATAGCCCTTTGCTGTTCTGGGTTAAGTTTTAAGGCCATGCCATGCTATCCTGTACCGCTTGGAAAGCATGGAATTATGCCAATTGCCACCTTATTAAAAGTTAAATTAAACGTCTCTTTTTAAACTCATTCATTACAACAAGATACATTTTCCTTGCCTACGTGTTGTCCACGCTTTTGACTCAGCAATCGCCGACCAGGTGAGTGGGACCATCACCGTGACGACATTAACCGTCGAAGTAGCGTCACTGGTTGATACGCGATGTGCTCGTGTATACGCGTTCTCTTTGGATCTGGAGCTCGAGGGCGAATGAATCTTGATAGTATGACAAATATCCTCAAAATATCCTTTTAGATCCCGCGCTTTTTTTAATATGACCTCATCTTGCATGATGGCAGCAAAGTTGTCTCCTGGAAACTTGTCTAAAAAAGCGTTGAATATCTTTAATTTTAACAACATCGTCAATTCTTTTGGTTTTTGTTGCAATGCAACGGGGATCTCTATCTCTGAAAATTTGTCTTGTATCTTGTCATCACTTTCAAAGAGTACTTTCAACTCATCGAGTAATTTAACCAAGCTTAAAATATTATTTGGCAAGGCTTCCGATGGGTTGTGCGGTTGTAGCAAGGCCAAAAAATAACGAATGTATTCGACGCTCGCGTCAGTCGTCGGCTCTATATTAAAGGCTGTCACTTGAAAAAAGCCTTGTTGCGTTGCACCCGTTTCCACAAGATTCCCTGCTGTCAGGCCTGTATACAATCTCTCTACATAAAAGTCAGCCAGTATTTCAACCTCTATTAAAAAAGGATCCTTCATCAGATACTCCTAAAGACCAATGGTGCATGTTTAACGTGCATTCAACTATAGGCTAACAATATACCCACCGCACCTTAATGTGCGATGGGGCCCCTATTATTTAATGCGGCGCGCAGCAAAGCTGCGCTTGCAGTTAGAGGGGAGAATCACGATTCTCCCCTCTAACAACTCCCCATCGCGTAACGATTCACTTCAATATGCTTCGCATCTTGAAGCAAGATCGATATATTCCAATGAAAAGTTATTTGCTTTACCAATCATAAAGGATATTTCCAATCGCGCTCAAGCACGGTATACTGGAAAGCTTGTTGAATGATGTATGGGAATGGACCAGTGCAAGATGTTTTAGTGACTTCTCGAGTTTATAGAATTCTTTGCGTGTTTTCTATGGCACTGGCTTTTACCGTCATCGTATTGGGTGCTTTCACACGTCTCACCGATGCCGGCTTGGGTTGTCCTGATTGGCCTGGTTGTTATGGGCAATTATGGGTGCCTGAACAACACGTGGCAGCAGATGTTTATCCCGAACAAGTGATTGAAGCTAAAAAAGCATGGACGGAAATGATCCATCGTTACTTTGCCAGTGGTTTGGGGTTGTTGATTGTGATTATCGCCGGCATGAGCTGGCATAAACGCCATATTGCTAAACATCCGTTTTATTTGCCGATGTGTTTGGTGGGCTTGGTGATTGCACAAGGTCTGCTAGGCATGTGGACCGTGACTTTAAAATTACATCCGACCGTGGTCATGTCGCATTTGCTGGGTGGACTAACAACGCTGGCTTTATTAACTTTATTAACCTTGCGCGCCTATTTCTCAAATAAAGCAATGTGCGGCGCGGTGCCTTTGCGTGGTTTATCACGTTGGGCTTTGGTCGGACTGGTCGTTTTGGCCATACAAATTGCATTGGGTGGTTGGACCAGTTCCAATTATGCCGCGCTGGCTTGTCCGGATTTCCCTACCTGCCAAGATCAATGGTTGCCGCCTTTAGATTTTAAACAAGCGTTTCATTTAACACCCAGCATCGGCTTAAATTATGACGGTGGATTGCTGCATAATACACCACGAGTCACAATACATGTCATGCATCGTTTGGGTGCGTTGTATACCACGTTTATTTTGCTCCTCTTATCCATGCAATTATATCGATATCGACGCCATCAACCGATCTTTACTTATTTGGCTGGCGCTATTATTGGCTTACTGGTTGTACAAGTGGGTTTGGGGATCACCAATGTGTTGGCTTGGTTACCGTTGAGTGTCGCAGTGGCACACAATGCGGTCGCTGCATTATTGTTGGTGACGATGGTTGCCAGCAACTTTTTTATTTATAGAAGCGCTACATGAACAATATGAATACCGACGTCACTTGGCGAGATTATCTAGAACTGTGCAAACCCAAGGTGGTTTTATTAATGCTCATCACGGCGGTGGTCGGCATGTTATTGGCCAGTGAACACGGCGTGGATTGGAAAGTATTGATATTTGGCACCATTGGTATCGCCTTTGCAGCGAGCTCAGCAGCCATTGTCAATCATTTTGCCGATCAACGCATTGATGCGGTCATGAATCGTACCAAAAATAGACCGTTACCACGTAAACGGATTGAAGCCAAATATGCGTTGGGATTCGCGTTTACGTTGGCCATTTTATCCATGATTATTTTATGCGTGTTTACCAATGTATTAACCGCCGTATTAAGTTTGGTGGCCTTGTTAGGTTATGCGGTGTTTTATACCCTGTATTTAAAACATGCAACCCCACAAAATATTGTAATTGGTGGCATTGCCGGCGCGGCGCCGCCACTATTGGGCTGGACCGCCGTGACCGGACGAGCGGATCCTGAAGCATGGCTATTGGTGCTCATCATTTTCACTTGGACACCGCCACATTTTTGGGCGTTGGCCATTCATCGCGCGCAAGAATATGCCAAAGTCAATGTGCCCATGTTACCCGTCACACATGGGATCCCTTTTACTAAGTTGTGTATTACTTTATATACCCTATTACTCATTGCCGTTTCTTTATTGCCAGTGGTCATTGGCATGAGCGGTTTAATTTATTTGTTATCCGCTTTAATTTTAGGTGGCATATTCCTTGGATATGCCATTGCATTGCAAAGAAGTGATAACAAATTATTGGCCATGAAAACCTTTCAGGTGTCAATTTGGTATTTGTTGTTTTTATTTTGCGGGATTTTAATTGATCATTATATCCCCATTTGGATTACCCCCATGTAAGGTGCTTATCATGTCATTTCGTAAACGTATTTTTTTGTTAGAAATTTTATTGATTGTCTGTGTTGCCGTGGGATATTTCGTTTATAAAAAATTAGAAACGCCTGTTGCCATCCCTGAGATTCACGGCATGATATTGCCAGAAACACGCGGGATTGCACCGTTTGCATTGAAACAAAGTCCCGATGGCCGCGCCTTTACTGAACGTGACTTTTCAGGAAAATGGTCATTTTTATTTTTTGGTTATACACACTGTCCCGATGTGTGTCCCACGACAATGGCCATAATGAATCAAATCTGGCAATTATTGGATAAACAAAATGCAACCAACGATCTACAAGTGATCTTGATATCCGTTGATCCACAGCGCGATGATTTGAAAAAACTCGGCGATTATGTTCACTACTTTAATCCAAATTTTATGGGTGTGACGGGTAATGATGCGCAATTAAATACCTTAGCAGCACAGCTGGGTATTGTGTATGAAGTGGATGCAGCCACAGCACAAGAACGTGAAAATTACATCGTCAATCACAGTGCAGGTATTATTGTCATCAACCCCAAAGGAGAATATCAAGCATTTTTTAGTGCACCACACGACCCCAGTACGCTTGTAGCAGAATTTATGCAATTAAAAAATTATGTTCAACATGAATAATTGCCTTTTATAAAAAAACATCCCGCATTTTAGGAGATATAAAAATGGCGCCATCGACCTCCAATACCTCATACCAAGTGATCCTTCACGCCATTCATGATAGACAAATTGTGCGTCCTTCAGACGGGCCCAAATCACTTTTGTTTACCGGCACAGATTCAAATTTAATTGCAACCTATCTGGGCGCAAGAGATGTGGATGCAGACAGTATATCATCTTGGACTTTCGATGGTCCTGATTATTCCGTTAAAGGCTTTTTTAATCATCTCTATCAGCGGTTCATTGCCATTTGTGAGGAAAACACTGAATTAAATGATTATGTAAAACCACTTCAAGAACTAGCGTCAGCCCGCGAAATCAATGCATCCGCATTAATTGAATTGTTAGGGGAAATCAGCCGTAAAACGTATCTTAGAATCGTTATCCCCCACTTTGAACATGTATCTCCAGAAGCCAGTCAATTTATTAAAAATTTATTGAAAACCCGTTTTCCCAGCATCACCCTCATCTTGGCGATTGATAAAGTCCCCAGTGATCTACACCATGTCGAAGTGCTGCGTAAAATGCATCTCCGATTTGAAAGAGACGGCGATTTTAAAGACAAAACACAAATCGACACCGAAAGAGATTTAGGCTTTAAACCAAGCACTCTGACGGGATCGCTTCCCATTGAATCGCCATTAATGCTCACCACAGAAGAAAAAGAACCTGTCTTTGGCGCTGATCCCGCAATAGATGCCAATCATGACGCATTAATTTTAGGTGTCATCGCACAGTTTTTCCCTTATGCCGTGCCAGAAAAATGGTTGAATAGTATTTTTAACAGGGGTGGGATCCTCTATACGGTTAATCACGTGCCATTTAGGGTGCAACAGCATTACATAAAGCCACGCATGGCTGCCTTAAAAGAAAAAGGAAGTCTTATAGAAACGTCTGATGGTTTCATCATTAGCAATCCAATATCCAATGCTCAAGCAACAACAGTAGCCGATACTATTCGAGTAACGCCCGCTGGACAACCCACTCAATCACTCCCAGTATTTGCAGCTGAACATTTTGTCACCGATACCTTACTGGACCTAATCGGGTTTACTGTGCAAAAAACGCCAAGAGAACTGGCCGTCACTTATCCCGCTTATACGCAGCAATTATTGGTCAAAGGCGATTTAACAAAAGATGAAGCGGCCTTTGTATCTGAAAAAATTAAAGAATGGAAAGACGTCGGCGCCTATGAAAATATTCATACTGCGATAAATTTATTGTTAAAATTTTATGAAAGTTTGTTAAGCAAAAACATCCATGATATTTCATCCAAACAAAAAATAGTTGAACTATGGAAAATAAAACTTGAAAATGTAACCGATGCCAATGTCAATGACGTTACTCAACAAGCGCTAGATTTTACCAAAACAGACGTCTTTACCGCCTGTCCAGCAGATTTACAAATTGTGCTGTATACTAAATTATTCCAAATTTATGGTACTCAATCCGACGTAGATAGTGGGGCCAAACTCATCGCTCACGTCAAAGCATTATCGCCTGAAGAACTAAAACCCAACTTAAATGCGGGACGTTTGTCTTTAGCACGCGCCTCCAGCAGAGAGCGCTGCAATCAATTGGCAAAAAGGATCACTGAATTGCATCATAAATATGATGAAGTCTGTGGCAACAAAACAAACGCCAATAGAAGCAACGTTATTGTTTCCTATTTACAGGGCAGAATTGCTGATTTGTTTTCAGAAGACCCTTTTAGTCAATATCAAGATGCTGTTTTTTTTATCATGGTCAAAGACTTAAAGTTAAGTTCTTATTTCAAAGCAGAGTATCTGACAGACCTTGCACAACACCAGAAAAAATTCACTAAAATAAAGGAAAAAATTGAAGCCTATCTTGACGCAAACAAAGCTCGATTATATCAAACATTCGCTGCACTGATTTTTTACAGAGAAGTATTACCCATCAGCTATATTGCTGAAGGACAGCGCATGTTGTGTTTTGAAATCACAAACAAATGCGTAGAGTTTTTCCTGGCACAAGGGATCTATTGTTCAACATTATTGTCGCAAGCCAGCATGGTCTTGATGGCTGAAAGAGGTGTTGCTTTAAGAGAACACTCCAGCACGCAGTCATTATACAATGTCATTCGAGAATATAGTCAGGAATTTCCCCATGATACTTTCCTGCAAATGATGCGTTTGGTGTCTCATCCACGATTTGATGCCATCAATGAGTCTTTTATTGATGAATATGTTGCCGTTTCACAGCAAGCGTTACAACAAGGCAACTATATTGTCTCTATTTTCACGGCCATTGCTGTATTAAAAAATATGGAAATGGCTTTTTCTCATGATCTGAAACTCATGACAGAAAGAAAACGTAAGTTAATTACGGAAATACTCGAACACTTTATTAATCTGCCCGCCTTTTTGCAACATGCATTAAACTTAGCAGTGTCCTTCAGACATGCACAAGCAGAGGGTGGTTTTCCAGATATACCTTTGCCCTCTATTTCCGCCATTAACGAAATATTTAATCGGCAATTCAAAGGAAAAGTCATACAGGAGTTATTAGCAACGTTACCTGCTATTTTAACTAAAAAACAATTTTATAACTTCTCACAATGTGTGCTTGATGATAATTTTGATAGCATCAGTGGCTACGATAAGATAAAAATTATTCTATATATCATGAAAAGCACGGCCGGGGTTGCAGAAGCGTTATATAATGAAATATCCAGATGCATTACAATCGGTGAATATGATGAAGCGTTTGAGTTATCAGCACTATGTGTAAAACATGAAATCACTAAAGGTCTCACTGGTCGAGTGGCTGAAGCAGCGTTTATTGCGCTTATCGCCAAAGCAACGGTACTCACACACTCAACAATGGAAGAGGTGCCAGAAAATATACGACAATTTTTGATCTCATCAAAAATAAGGACGGCGTTTACCCATTTTGGCCATGCTCTCTTGGGCAGTAAACCACTTCCCTTGCCTGCGCAAGAAAGAGCTCGCGATATTATAGAAACCACACCAGAGGCAAGGATTTATGCAGACATCACTGAACTGGCAACCGATCAATTGCAACATAAAGACAACAAAGTCGCTGCAAAAATTCTAGCATTATCCACTGCAAGCACATCCGATATTAAAAATGGCTTGGGATTGGCACAAAGTTTGGTGCTGGCAGGCATGTTAGAAAAAAATAAATCAGTTCAATTAATGAAACAGGCGGAACATGAAAGAACGCCGGGGGAAAAAGAAAAATTAACACAATTGGCAAAAGCAGCGCTAGACAACGCCAAGCTTTTATTTGAAAAAGCCTATATCTTTTTTAATTTCTATAATGCCCCTTATTTAAGTGGCCAGATACAAAAAGAATATCCATCCATTGGATCGGCGTTTAGTCAGGAAGTGCAAAGCGTTGTTGACTATATCTCTGGGAGCAAATCGTTATCGAATGACTTATCCTTGTCGGCTGATCTATCAGCTGCTTTATTAGCGTTCACTCAAGTTTACCGCGATTTTGGTAGTCGTGAGTTTGCAGTAGATCGGCAAGGAAGTACAAAAACGACGGAGGGTTTCACTGATCCTCTAGCAAAAGCAATTGCAAAAGCAACCGATGGATATACGGAAGCAACGTTTACAAAATATGCTGACGATGATCATAGCGAACAAGCCAATATTGAGGGGAAAATTTTCTTAGAGCGGGCATTTAAACTCACGATCACTTTGATACTAACAGAACTGCAACAAAGATATTCTATGTTTACTGCCATCGACGCCTTAAAAATAATCGTCATAGAAAAACCCAAAATTGGTCAAAAAACGCAGCGTTTAACCAACGATCTTTTAAATGAAGGCGTTATTGAACAAAGACCCATTCATGCCTATGAAATCCCACAAATTGCAACATCCATTAATGGTTATCAGATTGCAATCCACTCAAATCCCAGTCAATTGTTTTCAACTGACCCGCATTATACATTCCCTAGCAATGATAACGCAGAATCAACGCTGATTGTCATCTCTATTGGTGATTTTTCAGTGCTGATTAAAAGTCCGAATGAGCTGATTGGATCTGTGAATGCAACAGAAGTCCGCAACATGTTTACACCTGCTATTTTTGCGGTATTGCAAATATTATTAAAAGATGTCGTGGGCCTTGCTGTTTCATTATCAGATAGACAATCAACACATACCCAAGACAGTGACAGCACGAGAGGCACGAGTTCAAGCAACATCCTGCCATACACCAATCCATCATCAGCATTACTATTTCGGTTTAAATTTGCCAGCGATGTGATGGAACAAACCGTGAAAGATCTACGACATTTAACCACTTGGTGTAAAAATTCCGATGTCTCGCAATCTTTGTTTACATTACCCTCTGATGAAATACGCCGTACACTGCAAAACATGCGCAAAATCAGCGAGCGCATGCCGCCGACGTGGGTTAAAATTAAAAACTTATTTATGAGTGAAGAGTTTCAAAAAAATTTAGTTGCGGCCCTGTCCAATGATAGTGCTTCATCCAAAGATGAGTATCAAAGCAAGTTGCTGGATATTTTAGAGATATTAGCTAATCAAAAATTATTATTTTTGACTACAAAAAATGGCTTACCAGGCGCATTGGTTACTTTTTTAACCAATCAAAAGGCAGAACTTGAGAGTCATTTATCATTGCTACTTGAATTACACTATGTATTTCTTGCTTTAAAAGACAGCTCTTCAACGCAACCTTTTGACGCCATGATAAAAAACGGAGCCTCCCATACGCCGTTTGGAAAATATAGTAGCGATGTTATACATTCAAAAGAAAGTATTATGTGTTATTTAGCGATCGAATATTGCCTCTTTGCGTATGAAAATAAAATATGTAATGAGGATCTTTTAATGAAATATTTTGATAGCATCATGACCCATTTTATATTCGTTCAGAACGGTGAAGCTAATCATCGATGGGTACCCATCAATAGCAGACCAGAATTAGTCCTTAATATTGATGATACAACGAGACGAGACACCATTAGAGCAATGGCTCAACTGAAACAAAATAAGGAGAGCTCGGGAACCGTCAATATGACAGCGGTGTTTGACGAGTTACATAAATTACAATTTCAGATGCGACTCCTACTCACAAGCAGTGTTTATGCGGATTACCGTAAGAGCGATAAGGATGCTGGGCAATCCAACTTTCGCAGAAAACGAAAGGAATAGACTAACGGGTATTTTTAGCAAACGTTATACCGCAGCCATGCCGCGGTATAGCATTTATCACTTCATTCACCTTTAGCCAATTCCCCGGAAAGTTTTTTTAACATCAAAAAAGCACATAATAAAAGCAACAGATAAAAAACACCTATCGATACATACCCGTACACTATAGATATTTTTCCAAATCCATATAGAAGTACTCCAGAAAAAAACATCCCTAAAACAGCACTGACAAAAGTGGTTGCTGAGGACAAAGACATAAAAAATCCTTTTAGTTTTTGATTGGGAATAAGCTTCAGTGAAAACTCCAATGCAACACTGTAAAAAATACCATAAGCAAAACCAAAAACACACGCACAAAGAAAGAAACTCGCAACATTCAATACCGAAAACATACCGATAATGATGCTAACGCCAACGATTAAAATAGACATTTGGATTTTATCAATGTCACTCTTATTATAAATAAATTTCCAACTCGTCGACCTCAGTCCCAACAGTGAACAACTCGTTAGAAAAACCATGGCAACACCAACCAGTCCTTCAGGGTGAGGATACAATAAAATATCTTTTGCGAAAAACAAGAAAAAATTTGGAAGAGAAATGGTGACCATATACACGAAACAACACAATATTAAAAATAAATTGAAATGAGCATATTTCTTATTTTTCACCTCCTCTATCATCGTCAATTCAGCATGTTTTTTTGGAAGGGAGATTTCTCTTATGTTAACCACATTTAAAATGGCGCAGGTCAGTGTCACAACAGCAATACTAGAAAAAACCAAATAAAAAGGCTGTTTTACAAAAAAATCGGTCCCCATCATTGCATCCATATACGCTAACACGGGCGCTTGCGTTAACACACTGGCCATCAATGGACCTAACAACATACCTAAAAACATAAAACCACTTAACCACTGCCCCGCAATGACTCTTTTGGCGCCATGAAAATTATCGACGATTAATGCCGCATGCACAGATTCACTGGATGTAATTCCAATAAACATAAAGATACTGTATAGCACCAATGATAAAAGCGAATGAACCAACGGAAACAGTAGCAAAGAGATAAACACAATCACCGCGCCGATAACAATAAACAAACGTCGTCTAATGCCTGGCCAAGGCAAAATATCTCCCCAATATGCTGACAAAATAAAAAATGGGAACGCAAATAAAATGGCAATACTGCAAACTATCCCTAAATATAAACCCTTTTCTTCCACTGAAACAAATTGCATAATCGCAAGCGGTAGCAAAATAGTTTGCAACGCCACACGTAAAGCGGTCGAGGAAAATCGGTAGATCGTATAATTTAAATAATGAATATGTCGCATATTTTTCTACTGTTATCATCCATAATACACCATGACAGGCAAATATATATTCGCCTATTTCAGGGTCGCTTTTATTAAATCTTCAATACTCAAACTCTCTGAATGACTGATTATCCCCTCTAAAAGAGCGCTCCACATCTGCGCAAATGCTTTAATATCTTTCTCAACATAACGTTGTTTTGAATAAGAGATCAACGCAGAAACATGATCTTTATCCGTTTCCACTTGCCAAATAATATCATGATCAAAGATCATGGCGGGATAAAATATGTTTTTCAACTCCAATCCGAAAAGACTGTCCGCTGTTTTTTTAGTGGCAATGTATTCAAATAATATATTATATTTCAATCCCATATCGAGTGTGGTATCAAATGTTCTCACCCTATCAAAAGGCATATAATATTTTGACACGGTCTGATTGTTTTTGGTCAGCGACGCAATGGCTTCTTTAACTTGCATTGATGTGGATATTTTAAATCGCATCAAGCAGGTTGAGGCGACAAATCCAATCAACTCTTTTAACTCTGGCACATTTCTGCCTGACTGAGGCACCGATAACAACATGTCATCTTGCTTAGAAACATGCGCAGACATCATTAAAAAGCTCATAAAATAAATAACAAAAGGCGTCGTTTCGTTATTTTTTGCAAAATCAGCAATCGCTTTTTCATCAACCCCTAAGATTTTTTCTATATATTGTCCGGCGCCTTGATTGGATTCATCTATATCAGATGAATAAGGCAGTGTTAAAGGCTGAGCGCCCCGCAGATATGTTTGCCAAAATTTCTGATACTCTGCCAGCGCATCTTTCGCATATTGTTCATGTTGCCAAAGAGAAAAATCAGCATATTGAATCGGTTTGACGGGCGGCTGATAACGCATGTCCGCACACAAATTCATATATATTTCATTTAATTCTTGTACAATTAAAAACATGGAAATGGCATCGCTACACAAGTGATGCACGGCAATCGCCAGGAATGTGCTTTCTTCATTGATATTAATTAACGTCAAATAAAGCAAGGGACCCTTGGTAAAATCACACTTCACCGAGGAGATTTCCTGAATGTTTTTGTGAATGAGGGCGTCCACTTCTTCTTTATTTTCGTTCTTCAGCACATCTGTTTTCATTGCATAGGCAAGTTCATGATGGATCACCTGTTTAAGCTCATCGACCTGATACAAGAAAGTGGTACGAAATATTTCATTCCTCTCGACCAGTTTATCCACTGCCAATCTGAAAATATCGACATCCATCGTCCCCGCAATCTCTAATGCAGAAACAACCATCCCGGCACGAATATCAGAAAATATCTGCCGGGTTAACCAATAATGTTGTAAGAATGAAACGGGAATAATTTTCAGCCCATTTTTCATCACAATACGATCTGCATTTCTCTTCGCACTGCCGATGATATGCGCCGAATGGGTTGAACTGGATGTAGACATCAGACGCAATTGATCCAAAATATGCGTCACCATACCCATGATCGTGGGCACTTCAAATAATGCGGCTTGATTGATCGCCAACGTGCCTGCAAAGAGACGTTGCAAGCGATTGCTGAGCTCTAACATCATCAACGAATCCATCCCCATTTCAAAAAAGCTCTTTGTTTCATCCAACGTTTGAGGATGACCCAAGACTTTTTTAATCTCTTGCACCACTGTTTGTTTTAACAATGCTTCGCGCTGTTCAATGGCAACGCTTTGTAAACTTTGAATAAAACTCGTGTCTTGCTTTTCCTCAATGAGTAACGCTAGCCAAGACAATGGTTGTGCCAGGGATTCACTTAAGCGTTGCCAATTGGCATTGATCACGCCCAATTGTGCATTGGGTTGTTTTAAGGCATAGGTCAATGCCTCCAATGCATCTTGATTGCTCAGTGGCTTTAATCCTTGCCGCTCATGTGTTGCCACTAAATCCTTGGCCATGCCTACGTCTTTCCAGGGTCCCCAATTGATGCTAATGGCTTTTAAACCTTTTTGTTGTCTATACTGCGCCAACCCATCCAGAAAGCTATTGGCCACTGCATAGTTACTTTGCGAGGGCGAACCATTCATCGAGGCAATGGATGAAAATAACACAAAATAATCCAAGTCGATTTTCTTTGTGGCTTCATGCAAATACCACGCTCCTTTGGCTTTGGCTGCAAACACCTGCTCAAAGGATCCTTTGGTTTGTTTATCGAGTGGCGCATCTTCAATCATGCCCGCTGCATGAAAAACACCTTTAATCGGATATTTTTTAATCAGCATTTTTACTTGTTTTTCTTGACTGATATCACAAGATTCAAAAATAAAATCCATCGGTTCTTTCGGCGCATGTCTGGCAGACAAAATAATATTTTTGGCGCCCTGTTCTCTTAAATAATGCGCAACCGCAAGACCAATACCGCCTGAACCACCCGTGATTAAATAATAAGCATCGTCTTTAAATTGAATATGCGCGGGTGGCAAGGTGATGACCACTTTACCTATCTGCTTGGCTTGTTGCAAATATTTAAATGCATCGATTGCCTTTGTTAATGGAAACTCGGTTTTAAAAACTGGAGTTAATATCTTGTCGTTAAACAATCGCATCACTTCTTGCAATGGTTTCTCTGTATTCATCTCATCGATTGCCAAAATATGATATTCAATATCGGGGCGTAAGTTCTTCACTTGCTCCTTACTCCAAATATCCCTTTTACCTATCTCTACAAATCGCGCATTCTTCGCACAACAATGTAAGCTCGCTTCAATAAAACCTTTGCCTGACAATGAATTTAATACCACGTCCACATCTTTAATCTCGTCCCTAAAACGAATACTTCTAGAATCAAATACCTGTTT
>Ga0302303_10001789_pt1 | contig 13502 bp, 15 predicted proteins | sample III_Palsa_E2_1_FD_194542 | JGI IMG/M metagenome (GOLD analysis project Ga0302303, IMG submission 194542) | Peat permafrost microbial communities from Stordalen Mire near Abisko, Sweden - III_Palsa_E2_1 | ecosystem: Environmental > Terrestrial > Soil > Palsa > Peat permafrost | place: Sweden... | reverse complement strand
ACCTGGTTATTGAACGAGTGGATAATGTCGCCGCTTAAAACCCCTGCTTTTTCTGCCGGGCTGCCGGCTTCTACCGCCGATATGAATAAAGCCTGCTGGTTTTTCAACTCGTGTATGGTTCTAAGTTTTGGTACGAGGTCTATCTGCTGCATCACCAAACCTAAATAAGCACGTTTTACTTTCCCGAACCTGATGAGCTGGCTGGCAACATCCTTGGCGGTATTGATGCTGATGGCAAAGCAAAGACCCTGTGCACCACGAATGGTGGCTGTATTTACCCCAACCACCTCACCATCGGCGTTAATAAGCGGGCCGCCCGAATTGCCAGGATTAAGCGCAGCATCGGTTTGTATCATGCTGTCCATCATCCTGCCGTTCTGGCTTTCCAACGTGCGGCCCAGGGCACTTACTACGCCAGCCGTAACCGTATGCTGAAAGCCAAGCGGGTTGCCTATGGCAATTACCAACTGGCCTATGCGCAGTTCATCACCGTCGCCTAATTTTACGGGCTTAAATTCGGCGCCTGAAATTTTTACGATGGCCAGGTCGGTATCAGGGTCTTCGCCAATTAAAACAGCCGGGATAGTAGTGCCGTCATGCAACTTTACCTTTATGCAGCCGGCATTATGCACTACGTGGCTGTTGGTAAACAAATAACCGTCGGATGAGAATAAAAAGCCCGAGCCTGTGCCCGCCGGCTGTTCCCGTCCGCTAGTGTCGGTTTTATAAATTTCGATTTTCACGACTGCCGTCTTCACTTTTTCAACAGCGTCGATTATAGTAGCTGAATAGCTATCCATGTTGTGTCCTTTCAATAATCAAGGCCACAAATGTTATTCCTTGTTTGTAAACAGGGCAAAATACTGACAGACTGGAGCTTTATGCAGTTATTTTGACGTCTTATTGCGAATAATACCGCAGTAGTGGCAGAGCTACATCAATTAAACTATTACTAATGAACCAGTGAACGATACAGAGTGAACCAATGAACGATAAAGGTTATTCCAGCAGATCCGGCCTTCTTTTCTTCGTGCGTTCCACGGCTTGTTCAAAGCGCCATTTTTCCACTTCGGGCGTGTTGCCGCTGAGCAGTATATCCGGCACTTTGTAGCCGTTCCAGTTGGCCGGGCGGGTATAAACCGGGGCATCTAACAACCCATCCTGGAAAGAATCCGATAGCGCCGAGGTTTCATCGCTCAAAACGCCGGGTATCAATCGCACTACAGCGTCAACCAGCACGGCCGCAGGCAATTCGCCGCCGGAAAGTACATAATCGCCGATGGATATTTCCCGCGTAACAAAAATGTCCCTTATCCGCTGGTCAATGCCTTTATAATGCCCGCAAAGGATGATGATATTTTTTTTTATGGATAGCTGGTTGGCGATCTGCTGGTTCAATGTTTCGCCATCCGGCGACATGAAGATGATCTCGTCATAATCCCGTTCTGCCCGCAGCTTTTCAATGCAGGCTGCGAAAGGTTCTATCGTCATCACCATGCCGCTGCCGCCACCGTAAGGATAATCGTCGACACTTTTTTGTTTTTGGGTCGAGTAATCGCGCAGGTTATGCACGTATATTTCCGCTATGCCTTTTTTTTGCGCACGCTGCAATATGGAATGGGCAAAAGGACTTTCGAGCAAGCCGGGCAGTACTGTAACGATATCAAAACGCATGGCGCAAATTTATGGATTACCGTGCACAGATCAGCGATTTGTTTTAGAGGCTGTCTCAAAAGCCAATTTTACCAAGAGGATGCCAAATAATATTTGCCTCAGTGCTCTCTGTGCTTCTATCTCAGTGTTCTTTGTGGTTAAATTTTACCACAAAGGTCACGAAGAAGGCACAGAGAGGCACAGAGTTTTTATAGTGCAAAATATAATTTCGTATCGCCCTTTTTCATTTTACTTTTGATACAGCCTCTTTCCAATCCGGCGAGGCGGGTATACGGCATTCTATCAGCCACTGGTGCCCGAAAATATCCTCTAATGTGCCCTGACGATAGCCATATTCGTAATCCTCAACAGGCGAAATTACTGTGGCGCCCGCAGCAATTGCCTGGTTGAAAATGCCGTGCACATCAGCAGTCATTAACCCTAATGTGATAACGCCGCTATGCTTTTCCGGAATATATTTTGCATCAGGGGGATAGATCTCATGCAGGTGAAACATTGCGTTATCAATCATAAATTCGGCCACATGCACACTGCCGTCGTCATTATTAAGCCGCATCATTTCAACTGCGCCAAATGCGTTTTTATAAAAATCTATATCAGTTACCCCATTCCTTATGGTTAGCATGGGGGCAAAAGCGGTAGCCTGTTTCATGGTTAATCCTCCTGCTCTAATATAAATATTTCCTCAACCGGCTTGCCAAATACCCGTGCTATTTTAAGCGCCAATACCGTTGAAGGTACATATCGGTTACTCTCGATAGTGTTAATAGTTTGGCGCGATACACCTATCAGGTCGGCAAGCTCGGCCTGGGTAATGTTTTTTATGGCGCGTTCAACCCTTATGGTATTTTTCATAGCTGACCGTCCTTTTTAATTAAACGATTGTTCCTGAACAGCATCCATTGGAAACGAATGATGAAAAACAACAATGGCACCCATAAGTTCATTAATAAAATATGATGGGTATCGTTAAAAAATATGAGACATATGATAAGCACGATATAATTGATAAATACTGCCCAACGTAGCGAATCAAGGCGTAACTGTGCGATTTGCTCATCCTCAATCCTTTCGCGGGAAAATGCTACCAGAAATAGGCCGATAGCCATTAGTAACGCTGTGCCAATAAATAGTAAATGCCCGTTATTGAAAAGTGCATCGCTATTTGAATGGTGATCATCAAGCCCATAATATTTACCGATCATCATCACAGGTATGTGGGCAAATACTAATACCCAGCCTAAATAACGGGTCCAATAAGGGAATAAAAATTTGGGTTTCATATCAAAATATTGAAGAAGTGATTAAATATAGGTGTTGATGTTTTATTTACGAATGTGACTTTTGCTTATCCAGGTAAGCATTTATTGCCTGTTCCCAGTCCTTTAAATGATGTTCGTACATCTTGCTCAGCAAATGATTATTGAGGTGATTGCCTGTTTCATTTAAACCGGTAAATGAGTAGGTAACCCGGGCGAGCGTTTTATTACCGGCCAGTTTGTTACATTGCACGGTTATTGTCCAGTAGCGATTTGGCGAAATAACCAGGTATTGAATGAACAGCTTTTTGCTGTCGTATTTATTCACGAGCCAGGTATAGTCCGGTTCGCCAAAGCCATGGCTTTTTGTTTTGAACGTGGTGCCTTCTGCAATAGTTTCCGTTGCAGGGTAGAGCAAGGTTGGGTTCCAGCCTTCTGCCCATTTCCGTTCTTCAAAAGCGCCGAATAATGGGAATACCGTTTTTGTACTACCATTTACAATAATACTATCTGTTTGCGTTACCCGCTCGGATTTAAAAGGTATGCTATCAGCCAGTTGCCAGCTAATGTTTTTGGTATTGAGAGAAATTCCAGCGGCTGAACAATTGAATACGATATGGCTTGCTAAAACCCCAATGAAATGGAGCGCAGTAAAATGGCTCAACACTAAAAGTTTGGTTTGCATGACTGTCAAATTATTTTTACCAAATGTAAAGTTTATTTTACAAATGTCAAGTAAATTGGTCATTGTACCTTCAGAACAGTTGGCCACCTTATAAAAAATTAGGGGATTATGAACGTGTGCCAAAAAATAATGGGGTTGAGTTTGTAATTAGCGACGACTTTTTTGAATTTAATTTACCCGAGGATTAAGGGCAGCATCAATAAGTTTTTTAATCTCCTCGAAAGTTTCAAATCTGGTATCCATAAATCTATCTCTTCCAAATACTGAGTCCAGTGATTTATTAAACTCTATAATAGCTGATTGATAGCAATGATACGCCACACTATAAAAATCTTCTTGGGTTTTTGTAGGTAAAAACCCGAATCGCATATATCTTGAATAAGTGTAAGTGGGGTCTCTTTCCCCATCTTTTCGTATGAGCATACTAACCTTATACTTTAAAACATATCGGCCATCTATAAACAAACTGGTTCGCCATCCAATTATAAAGGTTTCTGCCGGTAATTTATCCGGTACATTGTTTTCGGTTTGTACATCAGGGTGCACTTTTACCTTCACATATTTTTTGTCCATACTTATTTTTTAACAGACTTAACAGCCTGCATAAGCACAGACAGGAAGTTTTCCTTATGATCGGGGTTAGGTTTCGGCTTGGTCTCTTTTTTCTTGCTCATAGCGCAAAAATAGGGTAAATTATGGTAAAAACGTGTGGTTTGAGCATACCTGGTCTTATATCCCTTCAAGGTTCTGTTGCACCTGTTAGGATTTATTGGTGTAATAGGGCAAAAATAGCTTGAAAACTAAAATTTGCCCTCGCATTTACCAATCGTGCCGCGCCGTTACTCATGATCCCTTCTTGGTTAACACGTAACCAATATCAGCATGACAATTTTCCACGAGTTTGTTAAACTATCTTGAAGGTCGAGAGTTATCTTCTTAAACATGGCTCTCACTGTATTTGTGGAAACAGACTTTGCGACTGCTGTTTTTGTGTGGATTTTTGCATATCATCCTATCGGTACAGGCTGCCATACAACCGATAAGACAAAAATAAGGCTTTAAACCAACGCTGCACATTCAAATTACTAACATATTTAGCGTTATTAACAAAAAAAGCCCAGTCAGGTGACCAGGCTTAAAAAAGCTTTTTTTGGATGATATGCACGACAAAGGTATTACTATTTAATTGGCAATTCAAAATAAGTTTTTACCTTTAGCCCTACCGAAACACTTACTTACCAATAATATGGATACAATTACTAAATAAACTACACTTTATATATCCAATACTGTACTAAGATATTCTCTGCTCCCGGAAATCGACCAATATACCAACCCTGTAAAGCAAAGACCGATAATAGTACGCAATCATGGCGCAACTTTATCATTGCTTTACAGGCTCTTGGTCGGGCCTTCGGGAGCGTGATAGTAGTTGCGCTTAATTTTTGTGTTTTAACTTTTGTAATATTCATAAGTTTTACCAGCGCTCCCCAATCCGTCTTCAACTACTTTTATTACCCCTGATTGTTTAAGGTCTGATATATGATACCTCGCATCGGCGATAGCCTTTTGTGGGTTATTTTTATACTCATCATATAATTCTATCATTTTATCAGAAACATCCTTAGTTTTACCAGTACCCAATATAGACAAGGCATTAAGTACTTTATTAGAAATTGTCAATTTAGGCTTATTGGCCTTGAATTTAGAAGAATCAATTTTTGGCTTTACTGAAATGTTCTGTTCATGAAGCACAATAGCCTTTACAGGGCTTTCATCCAAAGGCACATCTAAACCACCTTCAGTAAAAAACTGAACTTTAAAATCCCTTAAAACCTTTAGTTTCTCTACAAGCATGTTTTCTTTGTCGCAAAGCTGCTTGAAAAAATTATTGTCCATTTTGATTACTTTTAGTATATTTGTTCAACAAAAAAGCCGAGAGAGGGGGATTCGAACCCCCACCCAACAATTAGATTTTGTTACTGCTTATCCAATTGAGCTATCTCCCGACTGTATCTTGTTGTCTTAACTTCGAAGCCCGATGGTCGCCAAACTTTCAGGGCTTTGTTGTTTTAAACAACTTCTGTAAATCTACAAATAAAAAACACGAAACAAAATGTTTTTTAATAAAAAGAAGAAATAAAAATTACCAAGTAATTTCATCCTTAACTGAGGTGTTTGCAAATACCATAAACACAGCTTACATTTATACAAATTAACGAATTATTTCAAAACCGTAAACACGACCAACCATGAAAGAAGAAATCAGAACAGGGTAACCTTACCCCATCCGAGCCGCCCGGCAGGATAATATATTGTACTAATCGGAGTGCTATCTCAAATTCTCACTTTTATAGCAGCATACATCCGGTATAAGTGCGCCAATCCAGGCGTGGCTGTATCTTTTGTGTGCAAGGCCGTGAGAAGCCCGAGATAGCAGAAGATAATATCAGTCACGTCTTTTTTTTATCTCAAATTCTCACAATCATGAAATTTACGCTTAAAACCATTGGCTATTTTGCCTCATGGACCTTATATTATATTATAGCATTTTCTATAATTACCATCTCTTTAGCTTCTCTTCCGAAAACACCATCTCCAATAGAAATACTATTTTCGTCGATAGCTTTTGGCTCGCCATTTCTTATATCGAAGTTTATTATTAATAAATTTTACACCGGAAACAGAAAGGAGTATCATATTAAAGCATGGATAGTATCGCTATTTGTGCTTACGTTTCTTTATGACATTGGTGGAGGTTTTTTGCCGATCAATATTTGTGTATCGATATTTAACCTGTGTATAATAATATCATTGGTTTCAATATTGTCGACTAAGAAGACTGAATTAATAATAAATGACAAAACAACAACCCCAAACCAATGAAAAAGATGTATTACGTCATATTGGGGATAGTGGCCTTGTTCATTATTACCAATCCCGGTATAGCCTCGTTTAAGGCTTTTGTAGGCTCTAATACCTATGCTGGCCTGCACAGGACTGGGCAGTTCTTTATCTGCTCTACATACCAGCGACAAGGTAAATTTTACTTAGGTATATTAGGTAACTTTTGGGATATAACATATCAGCCAAAGGTTGCTACGTGGCAACCACCTGTTACCGATAAGCCAGTCGACACTAAAAAGGTTATTATAGTTGGAAAAACAGATAGTGGATTGCCTATATTTAAACAGGTATTATCAAAAAAAGAATTTGCTATGCGTATAAAAGCAAAATATCCTGAGTATAGTAATATGAATAATGATACTTTAGTAAAGAAAATATTGGCTAAATATCCTGTTTATAAAAATGAGGTTGAATTAAATTGATTTATTATGTCTCGTTGGGGTGAAAAAGAAGATAAAAAAACAGAGTTATTCAATAATGAGATAATGAAAATATCAGAAAAATATTCCTCGTGGTTTGAAACTCGTAAGGATGTTATACATGGGACATATCCAGATAGAATTACTAATCATTGTATGCTTGTTCATGATGGTATTAATAGAAGATTAGACTTCCCCAAATGGAGTACTCTTCCAAAAGAAATTCAAGCCGAAATAACTGAGGCGTTTTTATCCGTTTTTTCATCAAAGTAGCACTGTATGGCTTCTCTTAGGCAATATAGTGGTATAGTGTAGGATATAGGATTGCCGAAATTAAATGTAATAGTTATAGATGTGTCGTTTATGTCTGCTTCTGTTTTTTCCCCTTCAACTGTCGCGAGGGGATATATGCCAGTAAATTTGACAAAATATTTTTAGTCGAGATAAATATCCAGCAAACCTTCAGGCAAATCAACCAAAACAACACTTTTTACAACATCAATGCCTTTAATAATCTCCTCGTTCAGCGGGAAAAGTACTTCGCAGTTTTTATAGGTTACGCTGGCTATCAATTGCTGCGGGTATTCGTTTATAGCGGTTATTTTGCCCAGTATGCCTTCATATTCATCAACGGCGGTAAAGCCCAGCAGGTCTTTTAGGGTAAATTCGGCTTTTTTCTTTTTGGGTTTGAGCTTGTTGGGCAGGTAAACATCCTTCTTAACCAGTGGAGTGGCTTTTTCGATGGTATCGATATCCTCCACATATAAATAGGCAATACCTTTCTGCGGATATTTAACCGACTCGACAAAATAAGGCACCAGTTTGCCGGCCATATCTACAAATATAGCGGTGAAGTTTATGGCCTCTAATCCTTCAAAATCAATATACAATTGTAGTTCGCCTTTCAGGCCCCGGGTTTTGAGTATGGAACCGATACGGAAATGATCTTCTGTTGACATGATTATTTTCTTTTCGTCATTGCGAGGAACGAAGCAATCTCTGAACTATCCAGTCAATAAACGATAGTTTGTTAAATGACGTCATTTAACAAACTATCCCTGTTTGATTTGCAGGCGCAGAGATTGCTTCGTTCCTCGCAATGACGATTATTTTTTAAACAACAAAGGCGAAGTAACCTTCGCCTTTATCTAAAACTCTTTTACCGAAATTATTCAGCGCTTTCAGCTTCCGGTTCGGCGGATGCTTCTTCAGCAGCAGGTGCTTCTTCGGCAACCGGTGCGTTTTTAGCAGCTAAAGCGGCAGCTCTTTCTTCCTTCTTTTTAGCTTCGGCAGCAAGTGCAGCTTTGCGGGCATCATCCTTAGCAGTTGCCAGGTTTGATTTTTTGCCTGTTATTTTGCCATCCTTCTGGTCAAGCCATCCCTGGAATTTTTCTTCAACCTGTTCTTCGGTCAGTGCGCCTTTTTTAAGGCCGCCCTGTAAATGTTTTTTGTACAATACGCCTTTGTATGACAGTATTGCGCGGCAGGTATCAGTTGGCTGTGCGCCATTGTTTACCCAATCCAAAGTTTTGTCGAAATTGATGTCGATAGTAGCAGGGTTGGTGTTTGGGTTGTATGAACCTAAACGCTCAATAAAACGTCCGTCGCGTGGTGCGCGGGCATCTGCCACTACAATGTAGTAAAAAGGTTTGCCTTTTTTACCGTGTCTTTGTAGTCTGATCTTAGTAGCCATTCTTTATTTTTATGTGTTCAACATTATCCCCGGAGTTTCTTTCAGCGGGGATGCAAAGGTAAATAAAAAAATCTTTTAAAAAAATTTAGAATTTGACGAATAAATATTATCTATGTAGCAATACCCCCTGAACTTTAAACGACTAATCCCATAACATGAGAAAAATCAAACCCGCAATTGCTATTTTGTTAATTGCCTGCACTTTATCAAGCTGTGCTACTGTTTTTGGCGGGCACGTAAATGCTTACCAGCGTACCAGGCCCCAACCTGGTCAGCAACAACGCCCATTGCGCGTGGGCGCATTTATTGCCGACCTTGTATTATTCTGGCCAGGATTAATTGTAGATTTTGCTACCTGCGCTATCTACAGGCCCGAACCACACAATGCACCGCCTGCTTTACCGCCAGCCACACCGCCTGCTTCAGCAAGCACCGGTAATTAACGCATTGAATTTTTAAAAAGCCGGGAAACCGGCTTTTTTTGTATCGTGAATATAATTACATGAAAAGCTCACTGAAAATGTATTAATATTATAACATGAACAAACAACGCATAGCCATTGATATGGACGAGGTAATTGCCGATACCATTGAAAAATTCATCAGGCTTTACCGGCGCGAACATAATATTGAAATTACACTGCCCATGCTGTATGGCAAGGAGTTCAGGGATGCTTTGCCCGAAGAGTTATACAACACTACGCGTAAATATGTAAATGATCCCGGCTTTTTCCGCGATATACCCGTTATGCCCGACAGCCAGCGCGTGGTGAAAGAGTTGAGCGAGAAATACGAAGTTTTTATTGTTACCGCAGCGATGGAGTTCCGGAACTCGCTTATCGATAAATACGATTGGCTGGCTGAACATTTTCCTTTTATCAGTTGGACACATATTATGTTCTGCGGTTTGAAAATTGTTAATGTGGATATATTTATAGACGACCGCAGTCGTAACTTTGTTGATTTTGAGGGCCGAAAATTACTTTATTCATCGCCACACAACCTGGAGATAAACGAATTTGAGCGCGTAAGTACCTGGCAGGAAGTCGCTGCTAAATTGTTGTAGTTATTTTATTAAGAAATATATAACTTTATAACGAAAGTAAATCTATTGATGCTCAATCATATACTCGCCACTCTTAATGATTACGTTTTAGCCTTTAATAGGGACGAGAGTCAATATTCTTTTATTAGCGATAATATATCCGGGCTTACGGGATATAGTCCTGATGAATTTAAAAATGACCAAGGGTTGTGGCGGCGGTTAACCGACCCCAGGGATACTGATAAGGTAAAAAAGGGAGAAGAAGTTGTTGATGGGTGCCATTGCGAATGTACTTACCGCATAATTACGAGGGATAGCAAAATCCGTTGGGTTAATGAAAAAATTAGCTTATTCATCGATGAGTTGAACGGCAGTAAAATATCGGTAAGTATTATTAAAGATATGCAGCGCGAGGACGAGGCAAAATACAACCAGGAAGAAGCAATGGCCGGTTATAGTATTTTGTTTGATAGCAATCCCAATCCTATGATGGTATATGAGCTGGCCACGCTGCGTATATTGAAGGTAAATGCAACTGCTATAGAAACTTATGGTTATACACGCGATGAGTTTTTAACCATGACCATGCGCGACCTTCGCCCTGATACCAGCCCGGAGGATGAGGAAGAATACGGCCCTAATGGCATTTTTCATGGTTTTAACAAGCTGCGCCGGCATTACACAAAAAACGGAAGCATTATCTATGTAGAAATAAACAGCGACAGCATCAACTATAAAAATTACGATAGCCGCATGGTGATAGCCACCAATGTTACCGAAAGGGTACGCTGGCGCGAAGAGGTGAGGCTGCGCGAACAATTCCTTAACTCGCTTATCGATTCGCAAACCAATTTGCTGATAAGGCTGGATGTGAACGGCCATTATACTTTTATAAATAAACAGTTTAGCAAGGTTTTTGGCTATGAAAGGAGTGAGATCATCGGAAAACATTTTCGCATAACCACCATACCCGAAGAACTTCACTTATGTGAAGCTGCTTTTGTTGAATGCACATGTAACCCCGATAAAGTAACCCACCTGGTTCATAAAAAACCTGATAAAGCCGGCGGAATACATGAAACGGAATGGGAATTTATAGCCATAAAAAATGAAGACGGCCAGGTTACCGGCTTACAGGGTATAGGACAGGACATTACCGACAAGATAAATGCCCAAAAGGAAATTATCATCACCAAAAATAACCTTGAAGCGCTTATTAATAATACCGAGGACCTGATTTGGTCGGTAGACAGGGGATATAGATACCTTTCCATGAACCAGGCTTATAAAGCAGCTCTTTTAATGCACTCGGGCCACACCCCCGCAAAAGGAGATAGTTCAATGCATGATGTTTTTACGCCTGAATTGCTGGCTATGTGGGCAAATTACTATAACCGTGGTATTGCCGGTGAGCGGTATGCGGTAATGACTGAAAATCAGAACCCAGACGACGTACAATATTTCGAAACGAGTTTTAATCCAATTTATAACGACGAAGGCTTAATAACCGGTGTTGGCTGTTTTTCTCATAACGTAACCGAACGTGTAAAAACAACAAAGGCCATTACTCAGAAGAACGAGCGGTTGCAAAACATTGCATCGCTCAGCTCACATGAGCTTCGCCGGCCTGTTGCCACCATGTTGGGGCTGATCAATATTATCGACCGCGAGGATTTTGATAATCCCGACAACAAACAGATCATTGAGCACATATTGACCGTAGGTATTGAGATAGACGAGGTGATACGGCTTATTGTAGATAATACATTTATCGAGCAGTAAATTTAATGCAGGTGTTTTAGTAGCGGAATAAGCTTGCATCCAGCCCTCGTTTTATCCTGGCAGCAATGGCCTTTGCATCCGCTTCGTCGTCCTCAACAATGTATTGCTGCAAATCGTCAAATGCTGAGTATAGTTTGGTGTATTTTTCGTGATATTCAGGTATAACACCATCTTTTCGCGTAGCTGCCCGCTTTGCGCATATTCCTATTGAGGGGCGGATGACCACATAGTTGAGCGGTATTTTTCTCTTTTTGACTACTTCGGCGGCCTTTTTTATAAACCAGGGTGGGATGCCGAAATCGAGTAATACATCGTAACCGTTCCGGGCATAAGGGATGCTTGCGGCCAACATTGCACTCATCGTTGCTTTAAGATTCTCAAAACCACTTTTGCCGCCGTCATCTATAACAAACTTCCAGAATTCATCGCCTTGGATGTATATCAACGCACCTTTCGAAATACAAATAAGCTCGCGTGCAACAGTAGTTTTACCCGCACCCGGTGGCCCTGAAAGTATGGTAACTGAACTCATGGGCGATGTTTTGAGTAAAGATAGGCAAAAAGCTTAAGGCAAAAAGCGGAAAGCTTAAAGCAGAAAGTTCACGCGCTTTTCGCTTTATACTTTGAGCTTTTTGCTTCCTACAAAGAAAGCATTTCCACTATCTTCAAAAACTTCTCGTTAATGTCTATCTTTTGCTTGATAGCATGCTCAAAGGGGGTATAGGCAATTTCGTTATGGATAACGCCGATCATTTCGTTGCGGCGGCCTTCCAGTAAGGCTTCAACGGCTGCAACACCTACACGACTGGCCAGCACCCTATCCATACAAGTGGGCTTGCCACCGCGCTGGATGTGCCCCAGTATCGATACGCGGGTATCATAATGCGGAAACCTTTCAGTTACCAGCCTGCCCAGTTCAAACGCGCCGCCAACGTCATCACCTTCGGCAGTGATCACAATGCGCGAACTTTTGTCTTTCCGGCCGAATTCCAAACGATGAAACAGGCCGGCCAAACCTTCCTTATTCTCCGGAATTAATATTGCTTCGGCGCCTGCAGCAATGCCGGTGCGCAGGGCTATAAGGCCAGAGTCGCGGCCCATTACTTCAACAATAAACAGCCTGTCGTGTGATTCGGCGGTATCGCGTATCTTATCAACTGCATCAACCACAGTGTTTATGGCAGTATCATAACCTATTGTAAAATCGGTGCCGGCAAGGTCATTGTCAATCGTTCCCGGTAAGCCCACAACAGGAATATCATATTCATGGCCGAAAACCTTTGCGCCGGTAAAGGTGCCGTCGCCACCGATGGCAACCAGGGCATCTATACCTTGTTTTTGTAAATTTTCATAAGCGATCTTGCGGCCTTCCGGCGTTCTGAATTGCTCGCTGCGGGCTGTTTTTAAGATAGTACCGCCGCGCTGAACGATATTAGATACCGACTTGCGTTCCATCGGCCAAAAGTCACCTTTTATCATCCCTTCATAACCGCGGCGTATGCCGGTAACTTTTACATCATAGTATAAGGCAGCGCGCACAACTGCTCTTATGGCAGCATTCATACCCGGCGCATCGCCCCCCGAAGTATATAAACCAATATTTTTTATCTGAGCCATTTAGATTAACCTATGCAACGTGCTTAAACGTTTGCGTAAAGAGACTGTAGTGTAGCAACTACACTTAAATCGCGCAAAAATACATTAATTTTTCAATCAGGGTAGCGGAATTTTAGATTTAACGGTAAGCTAATATCCGCACGGAAATGTGACCGATTTTTATTGCTTAACGCAATTATTGTTTATGTTGGTATGCAGCGAGACCGCTTTCTAAAAATTTAAGGTAACTCTCAACATTATAATTAGCGCCTTGCGGTGGTACAAGCACTTTTCCGTCATTGTCAAGCATCACATAATAAGGCTGTGAGTTTATATTGAATTTAGATGCTTCATAATCACTCCATTTGCCACCGAGCGTAGTTATTTTTTTGTAGCTGTACTGCGAAATATATTGGTCTTTGGCAGGTAGTTCAGTTTTATC
>Ga0302303_10001787_pt1 | contig 13510 bp, 13 predicted proteins | sample III_Palsa_E2_1_FD_194542 | JGI IMG/M metagenome (GOLD analysis project Ga0302303, IMG submission 194542) | Peat permafrost microbial communities from Stordalen Mire near Abisko, Sweden - III_Palsa_E2_1 | ecosystem: Environmental > Terrestrial > Soil > Palsa > Peat permafrost | place: Sweden... | reverse complement strand
TATTAAAGCAAAAGGAAAAGCACAGGCCGTGATACTCATCACCAGCATATGTAACCATCCTTTGCCGGTGATCACAAATGGGGAGCGTTGTACCAACACAACCAACCAAAGAATTAAACCACCTATCCCCAAACGCAAGGCAGCCAATGATAAAGGCGGAATATCCATCACTGCAATTTTAATCAATAAAAAAGAGGTTCCCCACATGGCACCGAGTAATAAAATGGGTCCCAATGTTCGAAAATTCATGAATATTCCCTATGTTAATTATTACAAACTATAATATAACTCAAATTCCATGGGATGCGTCGCCATGCGTAAACGATCAACTTCTTCTTGTTTTAATTCAATAAAGCTGTCAATAAAGTCATGATTAAACACGCCGCCTTCAAGTAAAAATCCTCTGTCGGCATTGAGCGCATCCAATGCAGTATCCAAAGAATGACAAACGGTTGGGATTTCTTTGGCCTCTTTGGCGGACAGTTCATACAAATTGTGATCCAACGCTGGACCTGGATCAATTTTATTTTTAATGCCATCCAAGCCAGCCATTAACATCGCTGCAAAGGCCAAATAAGGATTTGCTGTTGGATCAGGAAAGCGCACTTCAATCCGTTTGGCTTTGGGCGATGGCACGTGTGGAATACGGATAGCCGCTGAACGATTGCGTGAAGAATAAGCCAACATCACCGGTGCTTCAAAACCAGGGACTAAACGTCGATAACTGTTGGTCCCCGGATTGGTAAATGCATTTAATGCGCGTGCATGTCGAATAATTCCGCCAATATAATGCAATGCCAATGGCGATAAATTTGCATACTCTTCACCACAAAATAAATTGTGCCCATTTTTAAATAAAGATTGATGGCAATGCATACCACTACCATTATCACCGACCAATGGTTTTGCCATAAAGGTGGCGGTTTTACCGTAGGCATGTGCAACGTTGTGGACAATGTATTTTAAAGTTAACAATTCGTCGGCTTTTTTCACCAGTGAATTAAATCGAGTGGCAATTTCATTTTGATTAGCGGTTGCCACTTCATGGTGATGTGCTTCAACAACAATACCCACCGATTCTAACATTTGTGACATGGCGGAGCGAATATCTTGTGCAGAATCCACGGGAGGCACAGGGAAATAACCGCCTTTGGTGACAGGACGATGTCCGCGATTGCCTTGTTCATATTGTTTATTAGAGTTCCACGAGGCTTCTTCGGAATCGATATGAAAGCTCACTGCATGCATATCAATTTGCCAGCGCACATCATCAAAAATAAAAAACTCAGGTTCAGGACCAAAGTAAGCCGTATCAGCGATGCCAGTTGACTTTAAATATTTTTCTGCTTTTTTGGCAATGTGTCTGGGATCACGTGAATAAGGTGTCATGTCAGGTTCAAAGATATCACAACGTAAATTTAAGGTGCTTTCTTCACAAAAAGGATCGATATAATAGGACGATAAATCAGGAAGGAGCACCATATCGGATTCAGCAATGCCTTTCCAACCGGCGATGGAAGAACCGTCAAAACATTTGCCTTCTTTACTTAAAAATGCCTCATCCACCATAGAAACAGGTACAGAAACGTGTTGCTCTTTTCCCTTTGTGTCTGCAAAACGCAGATCGACAAACTTTATATTGGATTCTTTAATAAGATTTAATATGCTTTCGGCGGACATGGATCACTCCTTTGAAATAGAGGGGAAAGAGCTACATGAGTATGAGTATACTTAAGTTTTGTAGCGAATGCACATAGAAGATAGATTAATTTTTTTCAATATGTTGTTGTATAATATAGACATAAGATGCTGTCACCCCGCGACTTGATCGCGGGGTCCACTTTGCAGGGACTTTAGACGTTCATGTTCACTGCAAAGTGGATACCGCGGTCAAGCCGCGGTATGACAGCCGTTCTTACATTTATGCAACAACGCTTTTTTTCAAAGGTAGGAAGAATATTTTTTACGCTGCTTTGCGTGGACGACCGCGACCACGTGTTGCACTGCTGGAAGCAGGTGCGTGAGCGGTGCTGCTTTTCTTAGCAGCGGGACGGCCGCGACCTGTTTTTACGGGTGCTGTTTTTTTCACTTTGGTGATTTTTGCATGAACAACTTTCGCTTTTGCTTTATGTTCTGGTGCAGCGGCTTGGTTAGCGTGATGCAATTTTTTCATCACACCTTCTAATAATGACATGATCTTTGCAAGATCTTTTTCAACAACATTCGACTTTACGTTTGCCTTTGGCATATGAAAGAACTCCAAACTAATTTAAGATTTGGCAATTTTATCATAAATAATATTTAATGCAATTCTTTTTGTGCAATCCATAATTCACCTTGCACCTCTTCACCTTCTTGTTGACGTAACGTGATGACATCACATTCCAATAGCGTGAAATATTGCTGTTGTAACAGGTCTTTTATATAATCATGATGATGTGTAAATCGACCATTCATGTTTAATAAAAAAGGAAAGTGCAAACCCATTTCTGTGCTAAACACAAACAACCCCTCCACCGTTAAACGTGCATGAATATGCGCAAATACATCAGATAATTCGCCAAAATACTCCCATACATCTGCTGCAATGATTAGATCATAGGAGCCTGGTTTTTGCAAAAAATCCACAATGTCATTTTCATATATCGCATCGTATATTTTTTTTTGCCGAGCTTGCGCTAACATTTCAGCAGAGATATCCACACCAACCAAATGATTCACACGACGACGCCAATAAACGCCATTTAAACCCGTGCCACATCCCAAATCCAATAAACGATAATCCACAGGCTTTAAATAAGACTGTGTTTTTTCATATATCCATTGAGGTAAATGGTACTGTAATTTTTTCGTCAAATGTTCTTCATAAGAAGCTGCATAACCATCAAACAAGGCTTTGACATAATCAATCGGCGCTTTATTTAGGCCTGTTTTGTGACTTAACACATCATGTGTAAATGCTAAAGTCGGATGATGCGGACGTAGCTTTAATGCAATGTTTATATAATGCAATGCTTGGGCATAGTCTTTTTTCGCTTTATGCCATTGTACCAATTCATAATACGCATCAAAATAATCAGCTGAAATTTGTATGCATTTTTCCAGATAATCGCGAATCTGTTCAGTCTCGTGCTCATGCTCAGCGATTTTGGCTAAATTAAAGAGTGCATCTAGATAAGTGGGGTTGAGTGTAACGGCGTGTAAAAAATACGCTTTTGCTTGTGCCCAATCTTGCCGGTGTAAAGAAACCACGCCCAAGTTATAATGCAAGTCCGGATCCATTGACAACTCTTTTTTGGCTTTTAAAAAATGTTCTTCTGCTTTCTCCAATTCATGACTGCCCATAAAGATAACGGCTAATAAATAATGTCCAGCCGCATGTTCAGGATCTTGTTGTAACAAGGTTTGCAAATAGGTTATGGCAGCACCAAATTGTTGTTCACGCACCAAAGCAGCACTTAAGTTATATAAAATGGGACCGGCGGTGGGATACTGTTTTAATGCTTGTTTATAATGTTCAATCGCGGCGAGCCAAACATCCTGCCGAGCATAAATCGCGGCCAAGTTATAATGACTTTCTGCATGATCAGGCGCTTTGCTTAATAATGTTTGGTACAATTGTTGCGCGTGCAATAAATCACCGGATTGGTATGCCAGTGTTGCTTGAGAAAATTGTTCGGACAAAGAGAGATCTGTCATGTTGTGTTTAAATTCTCTATAATAAAACGACAAACAAAGTGTAACCCATTTTAGATAGCGGATAAAGCATGTCAAAACCGACCACGTTACTGATCATTGATGATGATCAGGAAATTCTGAACTTGTTGTCGACATATCTTGAAAAACAAGGATTTTGCATATTAACGCAAACCGACGCAAGTCAGTTATCCGTGCTATTAAAAGAAGAAACAGTGGATTTAGTGATTTTAGATCTCATGCTACCGTTTCAAGATGGCTTGGAGGTATGTCGTGAATTGCGTACGTACTCCAATGTTCCCGTGATCATGCTGACTGCCAAAGGGGATGAAACCGACAAAATTGTGGGGCTGGAATTGGGCGCCGATGATTATTTGGCCAAACCATTTAATCCCCGTGAATTATTGGCACGGATTAAAGTGGTATTACGACGCGCGCCCTCAAGATCCATGACGGTTCAAGCTGAGATATCAGCGTCTGTTGATGCAGTCGTCAAATGGTTTGAGTTTGGACAATGGCGTCTTAATACAGCTGCGATGCATTTGGTTGCAAACGATGGTTTGGTGATCCCCTTAAGTGGTGCAGAATATCGCTTGTTAAGCGTGTTGTTAAAACATGCACACAGTGTGTTGAGTCGTGATTTTTTATTAAATCATTTAAAAGGCCGTGATGCACATCCGTTTGATCGCAGCATGGATGTACAAGTGAGTCGTTTGCGACAACGATTAGATGACACTGATCCTGCCAATCCATTAATAAAAACCATACGTGGTGAAGGCTATATGTTAATGAGTACAGTAAAAAAGGTGCTGCGATGAAATGGATGCAATCGTTAAGTGCACGTATGATGCTGATTTTTATTCTGGGTATTATTAGTATCAGTCTGGTGGCGACGTGGTTGACCTTGCGTGATAGCGATAAAGCACTATTAAAATTATCGCAAATCCAAATGGTGGATCGCGTGATCAATTTGGTGACTGTTTTAGATGACGTGCCGCCCACTCAACGTGCACAAGTGATCCAATCATTTCAATCTCCAGGTTTGAGAATTTATTTAACCAAACAACCGGTGATGTTGCATCGTGGTTTGGCGCAACCCAATCCACAAGCACAAGCCACTTTTGATCAGTTATTCAAGCAAAATTTTGCAGGTGATCGCGCTTGGATTTTAACGGTATCGCCGCTTGATTTTTCAGAAGCCATTAATAATCAACAAGCCTGGAAACAATTGCAAAAAATGCATATTTTAAATATAACGCAAATTAATACATTGACAGATACTTTTAAACCACCGATCCCCTTAAATGGCTATGTGATGTATGTACAAGTACATTTGTTGGATGGTAGTTGGGTGCATTTTAAATGGAAAGTGGTTGAGCGTGGGTTTCGTTATGGTTCTAATGAATTGTTGATTTTATTGGCCATGGTTTTGTTGGGCGTGTTGATATTGGTCATGATAGCAGTGCGTTGGGTGGTACAACCATTAAAGACATTGGCACGCGCAGCCGATGAATTGGGGCAAAACATCAATGCATCACCGCTGAAGGAAACAGGACCTCGCGAGGTGCGTGCAGCCGCGCATGCTTTTAATAGTATGCAAAAAAAATTACAAGATTATCTACAAGATAAAACACATTTTTTAGCCGCCATTTCACATGATTTAAAAACACCATTGACACGTTTGCGCTTACGAGCGGAATTATTAGAAGATCAAGATCAGGTATTATGCGATAAAATCAAACAAGATTTGGCGGAAATGGAGTGGCTGTTGCAACGCGCATTGGATTATATGCGCGGTGTTTTTCAAGATGAAGCTCCTCAATGGGTAGACGTGACAGCATTGTTGGATGCATTGCAAGCCGATTTGGCAGAACAACAAAAAATAGTCATGTGGTCATCGATACCTCTGCATCCTTTATGGGTAAAACCGGTGGCATTTAAACGCGCTTTGATGAATGTGTTTGATAATGCGATCCGTTACGGAAAACGTGCTTTTTTGTTGATCGAGGAAACCTCAGAAGGATTGGTGTTGACGGTGTATGACGAAGGTGAAGGGGTTGCGGTGCAAGTCCTGGGGAAATTAACCGAGCCATTTTTTCGCGCGGATCCTTCACGCAATCCGCGTTTGGGCGGCATGGGTTTGGGGCTGAGCATTGTCGATGCCATTGTGAAAGATCATGGAGGCAATTTGAGTTTTTCGCTTGAAAAAGGACGTGGTTTGGTGGTGAAAATGCTGTGGCCGCGGGCTTTAAGTTGACAATAAATGCATGAACCCTGTAAAGTTAGGCGTCCCATTATATATTAATCACAGCGAGCGTTATGTTTAAATCACTGCTTTGCGTTCAAGCGTATTGTAAAAAAATTATACAAGCAAGATATTTCTGGATGCACTTGGCTTGGGCGGACATACGTGCCAAATATCGCCGTTCTTTTTTGGGCCCACTTTGGTCTATGTTACAACCATTAACCATGACCTTATTGCTAGCCTTTGTGATGAGTAGCTTGTTCGGCGCCAATATGCTCGAATATAGTTTATTTATTTTTTCCGGGATTATTTTTTGGGATTATATGGTGTCTTCCAGCGTGGCAGGATGCAATGCGTTTATCCAGGCGGAAGGATATATTAAGCAAATGACGCAGCCACTATTGATTTATACTTTGCGGCATAGTTTGTCGGGCATGATACATTTATTGATAGGATTTTGTGGTTTGGTGTTGATGGCGCTGATCGTTAAACCGGAAAACTTTGGCTGGTCATGGCTATCGATGTTGATTGGATTTTTTTTGCTATTATTTATCGCTTGGCCATTGGCAACCATTACGGCCTTTACGGGAACTAAATTTCGAGACTTTTCTTATTTGATTGCATTGGGCATGCAAGCGATATGGTATATTTCGCCGATTTTTTTAGAACCCTCCCTTTTTCATCGCGCCAATATCGCATTTTTGGTGGAATACAATCCCATTTACCATTTGCTTGAATTGTTCCGTGCGCCGATTTTGCATGGAGAAATGGCGAGTATTGAAAACTATGCCTATGTTGTGGGATCCTTTGTTTTCTTGTGGATTTTTGCGATATGGATGACGATTAAAGGCGAACGTGAATTAATTTTTTATTTTTAGGGCCAACATTAAAAAAACAATATGACAAACGCACGCATACATTTAAAAAATGTCGATCTAAAATACAAACAATATGGTTACCGTGAAGTATCGGTGAAATCTTATGTATTGAAACGATTACACCTGAAACAACCGCATATGGTGCACGATGTGCATGCGTTAAAAGACATTAATTTAGACATTACGTCTGGACAACGTGTTGCGCTGCTAGGACACAATGGTGCCGGCAAAAGTACCTTATTAAAAACCATTGCGGGATTATATCCCGTGGCGCAGGGTGAACGGATCGTGCATGGGGATATTCGATCTTTGTTTGAATTAACCTTGGGCTTTGAAATGGAAGCCACAGGACGAGAAAATATTTTATATCGCAGTTTATTATTGGGCCTTACACCGACGCAATCCAAAGATCTGGAACCGCCCATTATTGATTTTGCTGGTTTGGGAGAGTTTATTGATTATCCGATTAAAACCTATTCCGCCGGAATGCTGGTACGTTTGGCCTTTGCGATTTCTACGGCAGTGAAAGGGGATATTTTATTATTAGATGAAGTGATCGGTGCGGGCGATACCTATTTTATGGAAAAGGCAAAAAAACGCATTGAAAGCTTAATTACGCATGCCAAAATCATGGTGTTGGCCACGCATGATTTGAACACCGTCGGTCAATTATGTAACCGAGCGTTAGTGTTGAAACAAGGTGAGATCCTTTTTGATGGTGATCCAGCACAAGCGGTTGATTTCTATAAAGAACTTGCGCAGCGTCCATCCGGGATCTAACTCACTCTTTAAAAAGGCGGTAAGGATTATATTTTGATCTTCATGTCTTATTGGTTTGTTATATTTACTGCATGTTTTTTTATGTTGTATTGGTTTGTTCCTATATTCACCATACGTAAAACACTCGTGATTGCTTCAGGAGCTCTATTTTATATTCACTTTGCAGGTGCTGTAGGGTTTATACCGATAATTTTTCTTGGTTTGTTAACATATATAGCGGGATTAATCAAAGACCGCCGTGTGCAGATGATCGCTATATTTTTCTGCGTTGCTGCTCTTCTATTTTATAAATATACCCTTTTCTTTGCCTCAGAATTGATTTCTATTTTTGATCCTGAATTGGCTAAGCAATCTGTTGAGGCATTAAAAAATAGTATTATTCCTGACGTTGCTCCGCTTGCCATCAGTTTTTTTGTATTTGAATTTGTCCATTACCTCATGGATGTCCTCAAAGGTGAAAAGCCGATCCGGTCTGGATCCGACTTCATGCTTTTTTCACTTTTCTGGCCCACTTTAATCGCTGGACCGATCAAGCGATATGAGCAATTTATTCCTTCGATGAAGGAGGGTTGCTCCAAGGTTTCAGTCAATGACATTATGGTAGGAATGACTAGAATTGCCCTTGGAATTATTAAAAAACTAATTTCAGACAACTTGACTGTAGGGATCGCTTTCTGGGTTAATCAATTTGACTCCGCGCCAGTTGAGATCCGCTGGTTGGTTTTTCTTTGCATAGGACTGCGGATATTGCTCGACTTCAGTGGATATAGCGATATGGCCATTGGTTTTGGTCGCATGATGGGCGTTAAAGTGCCAGAAAATTTCAATTGGCCTTATCTCGCATCAGGCCCCATCGATTTCTGGCACCGTTGGCATATCTCATTAAGTACTTGGATCCGCGATTACATCTATATTCCCTTGGGAGGCGGACACGCGGGTCTGTCACGAAAAATTGTCAATGGAATGCTTGCGTTTGCTATCTGTGGTTTATGGCATGGAGCGGGATGGAATTTCGTGGTTTGGGGCGGATATCATGGCGTCGGGATCGCCATTAATAATGTATGGAAAAATAAAACCGCCCAATATGTTCTTTACCAGCCGCTAATCATACCCGTCAAGATCATGTCCTGGTTTTGCACTTTGATATTTGTTTTGGTTGGATGGCTTTTTTTCTTTTATCCCATACCTAAAGCCGTTGACATGCTTGCTCTGATGGTTGGTTTGAAATGAATAAATTAAATCCAAAATATTTTTTCTTCGGGCTAATCATCGCAATATTGAGCTTATCTATGGCAGGTTGGCGTATGACTACAGAAAACATATTTGCCAATTTTTCTAGATTTCATTTATTTATTAGCCCAGAAGCACAGTACTTCCCAACATCTCGGCAGTTGATGGCGCTTACTCGTGGAACGGTATCAAAAAATAAGATTATCGTTTTAATAGGCGGTTCTTCTGTTATGCGAGGTACAGGTCAAGGCCCTGACGATTTATGGTCGACAGTGCTCCAAAAAGAATTGGGCGATAAGTATCAAGTTTTGAATTTGGCACTCAATGGTGGAAATGCGGGCGGTCAAGCATTATATATGACCGAGGCGTTGGCCGCAGAAGAATACAAAGTGATTTTCATTTCAGACGCGGAGCCATTTACCTTTGGACTATTGCCCAATAACGTCAAAATTTATAGCGGAATGTTTTTTGATGCATTGGAGAGAGGATACATCAAACCATTTCCAGAACGGATCGACTATGTGACGAAGGTATCGTACGCCCAGGATCCCGGTATGCTAAGCGAACATCAGCTTAAAGCGATGCTTAATTCCCAGCTTAATTTTGATGACTTGTGGGCATATCTCGGTTACCAACACTTTTTTACCATTTGGACCCAATTTACTGCCAATTCATCATTTTCTTACGACGCTCCTTGGAAACCACGTAAAGTGTATGGCGACACAGAAATTAATTGTGACTTAAGCAGAAACAGACTTTTTTTGAAAGAGGAAATGAAAATTATTCGCGATGCAATAAATGCGGCACCATTAGAAAATGATATTGATGAAGCATTATCAGCCACTATCCCTTCAGCACTCAAAGACAATACTTTATTTATTATTAAATCGTATTCTCCATTTTATCTTCGCAACCTGTCAGTCGAAGAGCGAGGGATCTTCGATAACAAGCTTTTATTAGCGCAGAAAAAATATGAATCACTGGGCATCTCTACGGTTCTAGTATTGCCTAACTTCAAAACTAAAGACTTTTGTGATCGTAATCACCTGTCAGAATCGGGTGGAAAAATATTTGCTAAGACTATCGCTCCTTATGTAACAAAGAAAGCAAGAGAGTTGGGTTATGAGTAAGAAAATATTAATGAATCTTGTATCATTTGCACTAGGGGTTTCTGTTGGGATCGTGATCCACTACTATCTTTATCGGATCGGCCTTCCTTTGCAGCCATTTATCTATCAAGCCTTCTGAATGCTGATACACGATGATATTGCTTGGAATATGAATTGTAAACCGCCATGCATATTGTTATAATGCCTTTTTTATCCTTTTGACGAGCATTTCGAGCCATGCAAGACAGGCTATATTCTGGAAAAGTAAAATCTTTATTTGCAACAGATCATCCCGATGAACTGCGTATGCTGTTCCGCGATGATATGACTGCATTTGATGGTTTAAAAATCGTACAATTTCCAGGCAAAGGCGCGTTAAGCAATACAATGAATGCCTTTATTATGCAATATTTGCATGATCACGGTGTAACGACACATTTTATAAAAAAAATAAATGAAAATGAATCGCTAGTCAAAAAAATGGACATGATCCCGCTAGAAAGTGTGGTCCGCAATGTCACCGCTGGCGGCCTATGCAAACGTTTAGGCGTTGAACCTGGCGTGAAATTAGCACAACCCATTCTGGATTTCTTTTTAAAGGATGATCCCCTGCACGATCCCATGGTCACCGAAGCGCATATCCGCGCCTTTAATTGGGCCAGCGATGCAGAAGTGGCGCAAATGAAACAAATGTCATTAAAAGTAAATGATATTCTACAACCTTTATTTGCCAAAGCCGGTCTTATTCTAGTAGACTTTAAACTAGAGTTTGGTCGCTATAAAGGACAATTATTGGTCGCCGATGAGTTTTCCCCCGACGGCTGCCGCGTGTGGGATGCGCAAACCTTAAAAATATTAGACAAAGATCGCTTCCGCAAAGATTTAGGCGACGTGATGGAGTCCTATCAAGAGCTTGCTGAGCGCGTCATGCAGGCAGCTCAGTAATATACCGTGTTCCTGGAGAGGTACCGAAGTGGCCATAACGGCGCCGACTCGAAATCGGATGGGGGTTTAACGATCCCACGTGGGTTCGAATCCCACCCTCTCCGCCATTTTAAAATAATATCATATTGATTTAATTAAATTTTATTATGAAATATTGAATCAAGGTTACTCTTTAGGCTATCCCTATGTAATCTATTAACCTTCAATCAAATGCTTAATTCCATTAATTAATTTTATTCAAGTCTTCTTTAATCGCTTCAAGATACCGCGTAGGATACTTCAGTACCTATAAAAAAGTGGTAAATTAACTTTAAGTTTAAAATTTGCATTTTTTATGCAATAATAAAGTATAAAGTTAGAATATAAGGCGTTTGGATCATGATTATTGAATTTAAAGTGAGTAACTTTCGGTCAATACATAAAAAACAAACTATTAGTTTAGTGGCCAGCACGGGTCCAGAGCTAGGAAATAATTTGTGCGTTTCTGATTGTGATGCCAAGCTTCGCTTGGTTCGCGCTGCAGTAATCTATGGTGCAAATGCTGCGGGGAAAAGCAACTTCCTCACAGCCTTATTATTCATGCGAAGGTTTATTATTTCTTCAGCGAAAGAATCGCAACAAGGGGAAAAGATCCCGCTTAAGCGTTTTTCTTTTGACCTATCCAATAAAAATGAGCCAAGCGAGTTTGAGATAACTTTTATTAAAAATAATACAAGATATCAATATGGATTTATTACTAATGAGAATCTTATTTTTGAAGAATGGCTATTTGCATATCCAGCAGGACATGCACAACAATGGTTTAGTAGAATATATGATAAAAAAGAGGAAAAATATTCTTGGAAGTTTAGTAAATTCTTCAAGGGTGGGAAACAAATTGGTGATTTGACTCGCAGCAATGTTTTGTTTCTATCAAATGCAGTAAAGCTGAATAATGAACAACTAGCACCCGTTTTTGATTGGTTTCAAAAAGATTTGGTGCTTATTGATTCGCCAAGCGGAAGAGGTCTTAGCTATAGCGCAAATACTGAGCTTGTTAAAACGGAAGATGGTAAAAAAAGAATACTACAATTCATGCTTGCTGCGGACCCTAGTATTGCTGATATCAACTTAGATAGTGAAAAATTTAACGAAGCAAATTTCCGTTTCCTTAGTTCGATGCCGCAAGAAGTTCAAGATTATTTAAAAAAAGAGATGGTGAATCAGGATCACCTTAAAATAAATTTTATACACTCAGGGAATGTATCTTTAGATTTGACTGAGGAGTCAGAAGGTACATGCCGCCTACTAGCATATGCTGGCCGCTGGATAGATGCACTAGATAATGGGCGAACCCTGGTCGTAGATGAACTAGATAATAGTTTACACCCGCTGGTGGTCAGATTTTTAATTAAACTTATTTGTAATCCAGAGACAAATAAAAAAAATGCGCAATTAATTTTTTCGACACATGACACCTCTTTATTGGATAATGAACTATTTCGTCGTGACCAAGTTTGGTTTGTAGAAAAAGATGAAAAAAATTCTACACAACTTTATCCATTATTAGATTTTAGTCCACGTAAACATGAGGCAATTGGAAGAGGGTATCTCCAAGGGCGATATGGTGCACTGCCCTATATTGGTGAATGGAGATTCTAAAATGGGTTCAGAAGATCTCCATAAAAAAAGAAAGCATCAGACTCTTGATTCTTTTAAACGTAAAGGATCAAAACGTGAGTCATACAACGTTGTTTTAATCGCTTGTGAAGGAGTGAAAACTGAACGGTAATCCCCCCAAAAAATAAGGGATGTTAAAAGTAGAATTTTCTCGTAAGCTAAACGAAGGAGATTCACTATAAAAAAGTCGAAATTTACTGATGCTCAAATACTATCTATTATCAAGCAAACGGAAGCTGGCACCTCGGTGGCGGATGTCTGTCGGGAGCATATGATTAGCGATGCTACCTTTTACAAGTGGCGTGCTAAATATGGCGGAATGGATGCATCTATGATGTCTAGGCTCAAAGAGCTTGAGGCTGAAAACACCCGATTGAAAAAGATGTACGCTGAAGAACGCCTAAAAGCAGAGATATTGAAGGAAGCCATCGAAAAAAAGTGGTAACGCCGTCTGGGCGAAGGCAGATGGCCCATAGAGCGGTGTTAGAGAAAGGTATCTCAATTCGCTGGGCTTGTTTGATATTTACTATCAGTGAAACCTGTTATCGCTACCAAGCAAAGCTTAACGATGAAAACGCCAAGATTGCCGATTGGTTGTTGCGCTTGAGGCAAACATATCCCAATTGGGGCTTTGGCCTATGTTTTTTGCATCTGCGCAATGTAAAGCATTTTGCTTGGAATCACAAACGTGTATATCGAATTTACAGGGAGTTAGAATTGAATTTGCGTATTAAACCAAGGAAAAGATTGACACGTGAAAAGCCGCAGGCATTGACGGTACCCGAAAGTATCAATGAATGTTGGCCCATGGACTTTATGCATGATCAACTGGGAAATGGTCGTCGTTACCGTTTATTCAATGTCATTGATGATTTTAATCGTGAAGGTCTCGGGATTGAGGTTGATTTTTCCCTGCCATCAGAGCGCGTTATTCGCGCCTTAAATCAAATCATTCAATGGCGCGGAAA
>Ga0302303_10001778_pt1 | contig 13551 bp, 10 predicted proteins | sample III_Palsa_E2_1_FD_194542 | JGI IMG/M metagenome (GOLD analysis project Ga0302303, IMG submission 194542) | Peat permafrost microbial communities from Stordalen Mire near Abisko, Sweden - III_Palsa_E2_1 | ecosystem: Environmental > Terrestrial > Soil > Palsa > Peat permafrost | place: Sweden... | reverse complement strand
GCCAGAAAATTATAAAGAAACCGGCGGTTATTTTACTTTATATAACGGGGTGATTATCGAGCCCAATTCAGGCAATAATAAATTCGATAAAGAGTCTGATTATTTTAAGCATGATATAGAATCACTTCTTGGAGAAAAACTTAAGGCCAATACAGGTTCAAATACTCTTAGTACAATAAGTTTCAAATATATCCAAGGTCTTGGAGATGAAGCGTACGAACTTTCGGTAACACATTATAATATTACAGTTAGCGCATCTACCCCGGCAGGTATATTTTATGGTATCCAATCGCTCAAAACATTAATACCTCCGTCGGCTTACGCCCATCCTCAAAAGGCAATTGAAATACCCTGTGTTGAGGTAAAGGACGAACCACGGTTTACCTACCGTGCCGTTTCGCTTGATGTTGCCCGTAATTTTGAAACCAAAGCGCAGGTTTTAAAGCTGCTGGACGCTATGGCGCTTTATAAACTAAACATACTGCACCTGCACTTAACGGATGATGAAGGCTGGCGCCTGGAAATACCTTCACTACCCGAATTAACATCAGTTGGCGCTGAACGCGGGCATACTTTGGATAGCAAGAACTTCCTTCCTGCATCACATGGCTCAGGCCCGGATACCGGTAAACTGGCAGGCAGCGGTTTTTATACCCAGGCCGATTATATCGAGATATTAAAATATGCCAATGCCCGCCATATTATGGTAGTGCCCGAAATTGAATCGCCGGGCCATGCGCGTGCTTCGGTAAAAGCAATGAATGCCCGTTATGCCCGCTTAATGGCTGCAGGCAAACAGGCTGAGGCAGAACAATACCTGTTGTACGATCAGAAGGACCAATCGGATTACATGTCGGTACAGGACTGGACAGATAACGTAATTGATGTTTCGCTGCCATCAACCTATAACTTCTTCGGAAAAATTATTGATGAGCTGATAAGCGTTTATGCTAAAGCAGGCGCTCCTTTAACAACCATACATTTTGGCGGCGATGAAGTGCCCGGAGGCGTATGGGAAAAATCGCCCGCTTATTTAGCCTTAAAAGCCCAGCACCCCGAAATAAAAAATACCGGCGACCTGTGGTATTATTTTTACGGACGCTTAAACGGCATGCTTAAAGCAAAAGGTTTGAACCTGGCGGGATGGGAAGAAATGGGCCTGCGTAAAACCATGGTTGATGGCAAGGCTTACAATATCCCCAACCCTGACTTCGCGGCAGCAAATATGCAAACCGAGGTATGGAACAATACCGTTGGTGGCGGCGGCGAGGATTTGGCTTACAGGCTGGCCAACGCAGGCTATAAAGTGGTGTTGGCATCAGTAACCAACCTGTATTTTGATATGGCACACAATAAATCGTTTGATGAGCCGGGTTATTATTGGGGCGCTTTTGTGGATATTGATAAGCCCTTCTCTTTTATCCCTTACGATTATTTTAAAAATACAATAGTAGATAGAAATGGCTTGCCGCTTGACAGGCGCATATTTATTGGCAAACAGCGCCTAACCGATTACGGCAAAAGCAATATTCTTGGTTTACAAGGCTGCCTTTGGGGCGAAAATATTAAAACCCCCGAACGTGCCGATTATATGATGTTCCCATCGTTATTGAGCCTGGCCGAGCGTGCCTGGGCGCAGGACCCACAATGGGCAACTGAGCAGGATACTGCAAAAAGCAATGCGCTTTACCAAACGGCATGGGTAAACTTTTTAAATGTTATGGGCAAACGTGAACTGCCGCGCTTAACTTATTACCACGATGGTTATGGTTACCGCATACCAAACCCCGGCGTTATTTTGCAGGATGGCAAATATGTGGCTAATGAGCAGTTCCCCGGTTTTGTGATACGTTATACCACAAACGGCAAAGACCCTGATGCCAAAAGCAAAATTTATAACGATGCCGTTACAATTACCGGAAACGATGTAAAGTTCCGCGCGTTCGATAATAAAGGGCGCGGCAGCAACGTTTCAGTTCCAGTTACATCAAACTAAAGCAATAAGCGTATTTTTTTCGTGAGATACGCTTATTGCTATACCACTAAATAGTTGCCTTAATACCTACGTAATAATTGCGCAATGGTGCCGGGTTATAGTAACGGTTGCCTATGGCGTTCAGGTCATCGCCCAGGCTATATTTTTCATTCAACAGGTTATCGGCACCGGCATAAATTTCAAGACGGGTTTTACTGAATACATGCTGCCAGCCGGCTTTGGCCGATAGCAAATTGTAATGCGGCGCAAAAGCTGTGTTAGCATCATTAAGCGGTATACTTGCCGTATAATTATGCTCCGCGAAAAGGAATAAAGAAGCAGGCAATTTTACCTGCAGGCTGGAAATAATTACCTGCTCGGGCACGCCGGTTAATTGGTTGCCGGTGGTTCCAAACCTAAACCTATCTAAAGTAACAGACTCATTAAACTGCAGGCCACGGATAAATGATGAACTATTTTGGCGGATGATCCAGTCGGTAAAATACAGCTCCATCCCGGGCTGATTGGTAGTGCCCTCGTTTACATAATAGTCAGTACCATTAGCATCTTCCTTCTCCACAATAGTATTATACAGTTTGTAATAAAATACCGAGGCATCCAGGTACATACTTTCATCGCTGTTTTTTATGCGAAACCCTGTTTCGTAGTTCCAACCGTATTCTGCATCTAAACTGGTATTAATGGCATGGTCGGTAGGCCTTATTTCAGAAGTTGCCGGGGTTGAGTAGCCCCTGCTTACCGATGCCCGCCATGCAAAATCATCGGTGATTTGGTATGAGAGTGCAATCCTCGGCATTAGCTCGGTAGAAAACGGGCGATTGGTAAAGGCTGTTTCATCGTTAGGGTAAACATTTTTAAACTCATAATCATAAAAATTTAAGCTCAAAGCCGCTTCCACATGCAGGCGTTTATCAATGTTAGCTACATACCGGCCAAATATAAAATGCTGATTGGTGTTAATTTTATCAAGCGTTTGGGCGGTGTCCCTAACACCCAAATCGTTGCCATAATTATTGATATCAGAATTGGTTTGCTGCCACTCTAAACCAACATTGGCCTGCCAATCGAAATTTTTATGTTTTTCGCCGGTGTACTCAAAATACGTGCGCAGGCCATAGGTGCTTTCGTAGCGCTGCTCGTAATCGGTTAAAAAAGGATTGGTAAAATTTACATAAGTGCCAAATACCGACAGTACATTTCTGAGATTGTCGGTGATATGCACTTCGTTAACCAAACCGCCGAACAGCATTTTTTGTATAATGCCGCTATGTTGTTCAACGGCGCCAGGTACAGTGGAGCTGGGCGGCCTTGCCGATTGCGGGTCGGCTTCATCCTGCGCTAAAGTTAGCCCGCCGGGGGTTAAATAGTTTAAATCAGAATAAAAGCCCAATACTTTGAGCTGGTCTTTATTCGCGTAGGTATACCTGTCGTTTAACTGTATATAATTGCGGTACATCCTGCTGTTTTGGCGATAACCGCCATAGCTCTCATAAGCCTGGTTAATATTAAGCTGGTTATTCGCATCATGCTGCTGGTAGGCCACGTTTTCGTGAAATAGCGAATAGGAACCGCCATCAACACCTGCCGATACAAAGCTGCTATCGGCATAACGGTTTACGGGGCTAACTAAAACCACACCGCCCGAGTTTGCGCCAAACAAACTTCCATCGGGGCCCTTTAATACTTCGATACCTTGTACGCTGTTAACATCAATGGCATTTAAGTAGGTATTGCCGCCGGCATCGGTTAAAGGTATTTCATCATAATATATTTTTACATCGCGAATGCCGAATGGCGAGCGCAATAAGCTGCCGCGGATAGACAGTCGGTAACTGCCCGGAGAACGTTCTTCCATACGCACACCGGGCACGGTATTTAACGCGGATACTAATGAATTACCAGGCTGTAATTGTAACTGTGCCGGGCTTAATACGCTTACTGAAGCAGGCACACTAAGTACAGGCTGTGCCGAAAGATAACCCATAACGGTTATTTACAGAATCGGGTTTGGTTTGCGCAAGCAAAGCCCCATCAAAAGCAAGAAATAAAACCAGTATTAAGTAGATTTTTATCATCGGGGTTATTTGTCTGATAAAAATACGATTTGTTTACTACAATCGATTTGTGCACGATATTACTGTGAGGCTACCCGCCATATTTTATTCCCCGAATCATCGGCAACCAGTATCGAACCATCCTTTGCCACAGCAATACCAACCGGGCGTCCGTAAACTTCTTGTTTAGCCGAATCGGCAATAAAACCGGTTAAGAAATTTTGCATGGGTGGCTGCATTTTTCCGTTTACAAAGGGGATAAACGTAACCTTATAGCCTACCAATATTGAACTGTTCCATGAGCCGTGCTGACCGATAAATGCTCCGCCCCAATATTCTTTCGGGAATTTAGTCCCAGTGTAAAAGGCCAAACCCAAAGAAGCAGTATGCGAGCCCAAAGCATAATCGGGTGTTATGGTTTTTTTAACCATGTCAGGCCGTTCGCCCTTATGTTTAGGATCGGGGTGCGGGCCGAAATAAGCCCATGGCCAGCCATAAAAACCACCATCCTGTACGTGGGTGAGGTAATCGGGCACCAAATCATCGCCAAAAGTATCACGTTCATTTACTGCTGTCCAAAGTACATGCGTTTGCGGCTGAAAATCGATGCCGGCGGGGTTGCGCAGGCCGCTTGCATAAACCCGCTTGCCGGAGCCATCGGGGTTTATCTCCAGTATATCGGCGCGGTCTTTTTCAACAGCCATGCCATGCTCGGCATCGTTTGTCCCCGAGCCTACGGCTACATAAATTTTGCTGCTATCGGCATTGCTGCGCAGGTTGCGTGTCCAGTGGTTATTATAGCCACCGGCAGTTAAAACTAAAATACGCTGCCCCGGTGCGGTAATACGTGTTTGCCCGGCTTTATACGGATAACGCCAAACGCCATCGGTATTGGCAACATAAAACCAGTTATGTAAAATCAGCATACCATAAGGCTGGTTAAGTCCGCTTAAAAAAACTGTTTTGGTATCGGGGATGCCATCACCATTAGTATCCCTAAACAGGATAATATTATTGGCGCTCTTATTTAAGTCTTCAGATTTGCTTGCGCCGATAATATTGGCGCCAATTTTTTCCAGGCCTTTAATCTCGGTATTTGCTTCTGATACAAAAACATCCCCATTTTGCGCGACAAGAATATTGCGCGGATTATCAAGCCCGCCGGCATATAAACTTACCTTAAAACCCGGCGGGGCAATGGGCGTTTTGCCTACTGGCCAGCCTATCACTTTACAATAGTTACGTACTGATTTGGTTAGGTAAGGCGGCGGCAAAACCACCTGTTGCATGCCCGAATCGGTAACCGTAGCAGCATCGTTATAGTTTACCTGGTTTCGCGTACAGCGTGTAAACAATACACTTAGTATAATTAAATATATTAAATTGCGTTTGCTGATAGTGCATTGTTGCGGCATGATTAATTAACTTATTGTCAGGGCTTTTTGTTTTAAACATTAGGGTTGATGATATAATAATTATGTTAGCAGCATGTACTTTAAAAATTTACTTTTGAAGCCAACCAATTAGTGTATTCGGAACTTTAATGCGGAAGATATACCTGTCTGTTTTTTTAACGGTAATTATTGCGGTTTTTGCTTTGCATACAAAGGCGCAATCAAATCCTCCGGTAACCTGCGATGGCAGTTTGGGCGACCCGGTATTTACTTATGATTTTGGCTCGGGCTCAAACCCGGGGCCGCCCTTAGCGCAGGGAATTACCGACATGACTTATGTTACCAGTTGCCCTAACGACGGCCAATATGCAATTGTAAACAGTCAAACAGGTACCGGCAATTGCCACCCTACAACCTGGGTAAATGTTCCGTCAGATCATACAGGCAATCCTAACGGATATATGATGATAGTGAACGCATCCAGCGCACCTAGTGTTTTCTTTACCTATAATGTGCCTACTGATTTATGCCCAAATACTACCTACCAGTTTTCGGCGTATGTGCTTAACCTTATATCAACAGCTGCCAGCGGTTCCGGAGTAAGTGAGCCCAATATCACTTTTTCTATTGAAACTACAGACGGGCAAATATTGGCAACATCTAACACCGGCACCCTCCCAACATCAAATGCCGCTACCTGGATACAGGAAAGCGTTTTATTTACTACAACTACCCAAACATCAGTAGTAATTAAAATGACTAATAATGCCCCGGGTGGTAATGGTAACGACCTTGTTATTGATGATATTGCCTTCCGGGCTTGCGGGCCGATTATCCAAACGGGGTTTACTTCAATTAACAACACCACAACCCCAACTTTATGTGAAGGCTACACCGGTACTTACACCCTTGTAGCCAGTGCCAGCACACCAAACCCGGCCTACCAATGGCAAACATACGATAACGCTACCGCGAGTTGGACAGATATTGCAGGCGCAAACGCAAGTTCATATCCGGCGCAATTCGTAAATGCTTCAGCGGGTACTTACCAATACCGCGTGGGTATCGCAAATGGTTCGGCTATTACATCGGTTGGTTGCCGGGTATATTCTACACCGCTAACCATAACGGTAGTTGCCAACCCTGTTATAACAGGTGTTGCCCCTACGCAAGCATTGTGCGAGGAAGATACATTAACGCTTGCCGCCTCGGGTGGGGTAAATTATTTATGGACTAAACCCGACAACACAACCACCACTACAAATCCGCTGGTTATCAATGGCATTACCCCGGCAGAGGCCGGTAATTATACCGTTACTGCTTATGGTCAATATAGTTGCCCATCAACCCCGGTCTCAACGGCCGTTACGGTGTACCCTAAAGTTACCGCAGCGGTGCAGGGCGATGGTACAACTATTTGCTCCGGGGATAATACTGTTATCAGCGCATCGGGTGGCACAAGCTATTTGTGGTCGCCGGGCAGCAGTTTGTCCGATTCTACCTCGGCCAGTCCAACGGCGCACCCAACCGATACCACTACCTACACCGTAAAAGTGAGCAATGCCAATGGCTGTTTCGATACAAAAACGGTAACTGTAAATGTGCTGCAAAGCCCTGTTGCCAATGCCGGTGCCAATAAAGTAATATTTGAGGGGCAATCGGTACAGTTAACTGCCAGCGAAAAAAATGGCAACGTGTTTTACTGGACTCCCACAACTGCACTTAGCGATCCTAATGTATTAGATCCTATTGCCAGCCCGGTTGATGATATTACCTATACCCTGCATGTAACATCAACTTATAAATGCAATACGGATAGCAGCAAGGTATTTGTAAAGGTTTATAAAAAGATAACAATACCTAATACCTTTTCGCCTAATGGTGATGGCATAAACGATTACTGGAACATTGACGCGTTAATTACCTATCCCGATTGTGTACTGAGCGTGTTTGACCGTTACGGCCAGCAGGTTTACCATAGTATAGGCTACGGTAAACCGTGGAACGGAAAATATAATGGCCAGTTATTACCCACGGGCACCTATTACTATGTGCTCGACCTGAAAAACAATACCCCCAAAATATCCGGTTGGGTGCTAATTGTCAGATAGCTCTTTTAACTATTTTTTCCAAATAAATAGTTAATACCAAACTGGTATGAGGATAAACTCATAGTATAAGAAGTCTCATCGTTTAATGGTGCCGCAGGATTATATCCTGCGTAAATTTCAAATTGATTGTTTAACGTTAAGCCTATTTTTGAACTCAAATTAAAAAATAAAGATTGGACATCAGGAAAATTGCGTGGCACCTTATTATTTATGCTGCCCTGGTAAATAGATATGCCGATATACTGTTCATTGCTGTAGGCACTGTAACTAAAAGCCGCCCCTATTGAAATATATATTTTAATGGTTTTGGTATTGTAAAAATTATACAACAATTGCGGATTTATTGTAACCATATATTGAGTGAACTTTAAACTCTCTTCATCTGTATAATTATTTTCCGGTATTATAGTGTGAGCGTTTGCCTTGTTCCCGGTAGCATATAATTCAGTTCTGAAAATCCAGTCGCCCACATTTTTATTAAGATATAAATCTAATCCAATATTTATTTTAGGGAATAGCGATGAAAATCTTTCGCCATTAAACCCAATATTACCAGTAAAACTGGTTTCCTGATTATTTAATCCCACCCCGGCAAAAAAACGTGTACCCGCACGGCTTGAATATGCACGTTTTGAATTATCACTTCCGTTTATTTTTGCAACAATTTTACTTAAATCTGGCGCTGTGTAATCTGTTCTTTGTAGTTGATCGGTAATATTTACAAATTGCGGTGTGTATTTAATAACCAAGTTATATAACTGAAGTTTATAGCCATCCTGTATTAAAATATTATAAGTATGATCGGGATTTGGATCCAGGTATTTATGATAGCTTAATTCTACCGGGTCTTTATCTTTTTCAGCAATAAAAAACCGCTCTTTTATTTTGTCTTTATAACCATATAGCGTTACCACGTTGCCTTTATAAATTGTGCGTAAAAAAATGGTATCCTTTATTTTAGTAGAATCTACGTGATGTGATAAGCTTGAAAGTTCTAAATGATCCTGGCTTACCCAAGTAATAGCCCGTTTATAATTTTCGAACCCGCTTATTTCAAAATCATTTATTTCATTGGCGCTATACCGTTCTTTTTGCGCGCTGCTGATATCTCTCTTGAAATATATTTTACTGGGGTTTTGATCCCATTCCTTATAATCAATAAAGCCGTGTATAGTATCGCCATTAAGTGTAACTACATAACCGGGTTTAAAATTACTTTGCGCATATGAAAGCGCAGGAAAAAAAACTGACAGGAATAGTAATTGGTAAAGGTATTTCATGTAATAAGGTTTTCGAATGTGAATATATAAAATAATTAATATCTGGATTAATAATAAATAGTTTTTTTATTGCAATTAATCTGATAGTTAACTATACTTTTAATAATGCATCACGAACAACATTTAAAAAGCTCTGATACCATTCGCGATATTGTTATCGGCATGTCCGATGGTTTAACTGTTCCCTTTGCCCTGGCGGCAGGGTTAAGCGGCGCTATCCATTCATCAGGAATAGTGGTAACGGCAGGTATTGCCGAAATTGTAGCGGGTTCAATAGCAATGGGCCTTGGTGGCTTTTTGGCCGGCCGCACAGAAGCCGACCACTACGCATCTGAGTTAAAACGCGAGTATGATGAGGTTGAACGTGTGCCGGAGCAAGAGAAAATGGAAGTAAAAGAGGTTTTTGCAGGTTTTGGCCTTTCGGATAAATTACAGCAGGAAGTAGCCGATGAAATGGCGAAGGATACAGATAAATGGGTTGATTTTATGATGCGCTATGAATTAGGCCTCGAAAAACCGGAAGAAAACCGGGCCACAAGAAGTGCCATCACTATAGGTTTGTCGTATGTTGTTGGTGGTATTATACCGCTTTCGCCGTATTTTTTTATTGCATCGTCATTAATGGCGCTTTATTATTCATGCGCTATAACTATGGTTTGCCTTTTTGTATTTGGGTATTTTAAAAGCAGGGTAACCGGCCAGCCGGCCTTTAGCGGCGCTCTTAAAGTGTTAATTATAGGTGCCCTTGCTGCAGCAGCAGCATTTATAATGGCAAAACTGATTAACGGCGGGTTATAACAATAATTAAAAAGCGATAAACTTTTCTATTTGCTCATCGGTAAACCGCAGGGTATCCTCATTAAAGAAGTTGCCGTTTTCGTCAAGCTCTGTTTTAACCGAGGCAATGTGTATTTTAAGCGGCATTACATGCAGGTTAAGGTAATGGCAAACGCCGGTAAAATGGTCAATGCCCCTTATGTTACCATATTTGCCGGATGATATACCTACCAACGCGGCCTTTTTTTCATAAAAGCTTTCGGGGAAATCGCAGGCATCAATAAAAGATTTTAACACACCGGGAAAACTGCCGTTATATTCGGGTATAATGAAAAGGAATTTATCTGTTTGGGTAATAATTTCCTGTATAAGTTCAAATTCGTCGCTTCGTTTACCATACAGGTCGGTTTGCAGCAAATTGGGCGGCAATTGCATCAGCGATAATAAACCAGCCTCCACACCCTTTATCCGCAGTTCCTGCTGGTAATACTGGGCTACTTTAAGCGTGCTGCTGCCGGGCCTGTTGGTTGATGATATTATAGTGATCATTTATTTATAAATTGAAAATAACACTCACAAAGTTTTAAGCAATTATAAGCCTGATTGTGTGTAAGTAAGGGTAAAAATGTGAGTAAATATATCACTGTTTGCCCTTAAGCCGCATCGTCAAATCAGAACCAATTAGTTAATTTTGTATCTTAGCACAGGGTAAAATACTTTACGAAGTTAGAAATTTATGTTTCTGTTTTTCGTTTGTTATAAACCCAATTACAATTTTTTAAATATACAATGAGTAAAATTATTGCTTTAGCCAACCAAAAAGGTGGCGTAGGAAAAACTACATCATCCATAAACCTGGCCGCAAGTTTAGCCGTTTTAGAATATAAAACCTTATTGGTTGATGCCGATCCGCAGGCTAACTCCACATCGGGGATAGGGTTTGACCCGCGCACTATAAAAAACAGCATTTACGAGTGTATAATTAATGATATAGACCCGCATGATGCTATACAAAAAACGGATACTCCAAACCTTGATTTATTGCCCGCGCATATTGATTTGGTAGGTGCCGAAATTGAAATGATAAACCTGGAGAACCGGGAGTTTAAGATGAAGCATGTGCTGGAAGGCCTGCGTCAGGAATATGATTTTATTATTATTGATTGCTCCCCATCGTTAGGCCTTATCACCATAAATGCCTTAACCGCTGCCGATTCGGTAATTATACCCGTGCAGTGCGAATATTTCGCGCTGGAAGGGCTGGGCAAATTATTAAATACCATAAAAATTGTACAATCGCGCTTAAATACAACCTTACAGATAGAAGGCATATTATTAACCATGTATGATGTGCGCCTGCGCTTATCAAACCAGGTGGTTGAAGAGGTGCGTACCCATTTTGAAGATATGGTGTTTGACACCATTATACAGCGCAATACCCGCTTAAGCGAAGCGCCAAGTTTTGGCGTATCGGTAATTATGCACGATGCTACCTGCAAAGGCGCTATAAATTATTTAAACCTTGCCCGCGAAATTGTGCGCAAAAATGGTTTGGTTGCCGATGAGGCCCAGGCATCAATAGAAACAGCATAGCTAATGAGTACAGAGAAAAGAAACGCACTGGGAAAAGGATTAAGCGCGCTGCTGAATGATTCTGTAAACGTAATGCCCGATAAAAACAAGTCGGCTAGCTCGTCACCGGAAGTTAACCCGTTGGGGTCGATAAATGAAATCAAAATAGCCGAAATAGAAGTTAACCCTTTTCAGCCACGTACCGATTTTGATGAACAGGCACTGGCAGAATTAGCCGATTCGATAAAATTGCAGGGGCTTATACAGCCTATTACCGTTAGGCGTGTTAATGCCCACAAATACCAGCTGATATCGGGCGAACGCCGTTTACGTGCATCAAAAATTGCAGGTTTAACGCTTATACCGGCATACGTACGCACCGCCAATGACCAGCAAATGCTGGAAATGGCGCTTATTGAAAATATACAGCGAGAAAATCTTAATGCCATAGAGGTAGCATTAAGCTTTCAGCGGATGATAGAGGAATGCAGCCTTAAACAGGAAGAACTGGGCGAAAGAGTAAGCAAAAACCGGTCGACTGTAACTAATTACCTACGCCTGCTTAAGCTGCCTCCGGGTATACAGGCGTCCATACGCGATGGCCGTATCACCATGGGTCACGCGCGCGCTTTGATTAGTATTGACGATCCTGCCAAACAATTATTTATACATCAGCATATAATAAAGGATGGTTTATCCGTTCGTAAGGTTGAAGAACTGGTACGCGGTTTACAAAAGTTGCCGGTAAAAAAAGAGGGCAAACAACCCGAACCCATATCGTACCAGTTTCAAAAAATAGAAGATGACCTGGCATCAAAATTTAGTACAAGGGTGAGGCTGAAGGTTGATACACGCGGAAAAGGTGTTATTGAAATACCTTTTTTATCGGATGATGACCTGGGCCGCATACTTGAAATGTTGGATTGGTAAAAAATGTGTAAATACCTGCTCGTAATTTTAATGGTAATTGGCTTTGCCTTACCGGCTTTGGCGCAAAAGCCGCAGCTTGACAGCGTAAAAAAAAGCAAAAAGGATAGCGTTAACCTTAAGCAGGATACCATTACTTCCAAACGCTTTGTACCCAAAGTAACCCACGAAAAAACTTACCATCCCGATAGTAACCATAGCCCGCATAAAGCGGTAATGCACTCATTAATGATACCCGGCTGGGGCCAGATATATAATCACCAATGGTGGAAAGTGCCTATTATTTACGCAGGCCTGGGGCTTTTGGTTGATGTTTATATTTTTAACGAGCGAGGTTATGCGCCAAATTTAATTGTAGCAAAATATATTGAACATGGCGTAAATGTTAGACCGGGTATGCCGCAATATGCCTTGTACGAATTCTATGAGGTACAGTTAGGCGTACCGGCGCAAACCGTTTATGATTTGGTAGACAGTTACCGGCGTGACCGAGATTTAGGTATTATGGGTTTTGTTGGCGCCTGGGGCATACAAATGGTTGATGCTTATATTGATGCCAAGTTCCAGCACTCCTATACCATGGATACCGATTTTTCTTTTAAAGTATCTCCCACCATTATTAATCAGCAAACCATGTATGCCAATAGTTTTGGCGGCGAAGTAATACCGGGGCTAAAACTTACGTTTATGCTTAAGTAATTTACTTAAGCCATATCCTTACTTGTTAAAAGTTAAATTTTTTTCTGTCATTTTCCTGATTATAGGTTTTGCTTTACCGGTTGTTACGCAAAGGCCACAGTTAGCTAGTGCAAAAGCCAGCAAAAAAGATAGTATCAACCTGCAACAGGATACCCACCTCCAAACGTTTTGTTCCCAAAGTAACTCACGACAAAACTTACCACCCGGATAGCATGCATAGTCCGCACAAGGCGGTTATCCGTTCATTAATTATACCCGGCTGGGGCCAGTTGTACAACCACCAATGGTGGAAAGTGCCTATCATTTATGCCGGTTTAGGGCTTTTGGTTGATGGAATTATATTTAACCAGCGGGGTTATGTACCTAACCTGGTGGTAGCACATTATTTAGAGCAGGGCAAAACATTAGCTACTTTACCTACAACAGCTAAAGATTATGCGTTATGGTATAAATACACCCAGGTATATAGAATACAGAATAATCAGGATATATACGACCTTGTGGATAGCTACCGCCGCAATCGGGATTTATGCATTATGGGTTTTGTTGGCGGCTGGGGCGTTCAAATTGTGGATGCTTATATAGATGCTAAGTTTAAACATTCTTACACTATGGACACCGATTTTGCCTTTAAAGTATCGCCAACCATTATTAACCAGCAAAGTATATATGCCGAAAATTTTGGAGGGACTGTAATTCCGGGTTTAAAACTTACCTTTACGCTCAGATAATAAAAGGAAA
>Ga0302303_10001777_pt1 | contig 13586 bp, 11 predicted proteins | sample III_Palsa_E2_1_FD_194542 | JGI IMG/M metagenome (GOLD analysis project Ga0302303, IMG submission 194542) | Peat permafrost microbial communities from Stordalen Mire near Abisko, Sweden - III_Palsa_E2_1 | ecosystem: Environmental > Terrestrial > Soil > Palsa > Peat permafrost | place: Sweden... | reverse complement strand
AGCCCGGGCAATAGTATGATAGCCGGCGGCTATTGGATGCCCGAAGCCGCTCACCTCAAAGCCATCCGGCAGGAAATAGATTACAATGCCAACGATTTGAAAAAAATAATCGACGACCCCGAATTCATCAAACTATTCGGGGATTTCCGTAAACAGGAAAGGTTAAAAACTGTTCCAAAAGAATACAGCGCTGATAACGAGAATATAGAATTATTGAAACTCAAAAGTTTTGTCGCTTTCCGCAAACTTACAGACGGGGAACTGCTTCGTGAGCATGCGGTTACCAGTATAGCCAATACATGCAGCAGGATATATCCGCTCAACGTATTTTTAAATAACGCATTAGCATAACATCAAAATAGATCAATCATGAAAACCAGGTATTTTTTTATCGCAGCCCTTATTGCTGTTTCATTACATTCCTGCGTAATACTTTCGCCAAAAAAATACAAGGGCCTGATAGCCGAGCGCGATTCACTTGCCAACCGTACCGGCGTCCTTGAAGACACCCTTGCAAAGCTCCGCGCCGATACTATGCGCCTGCACCACCAAATAGCCGAGCTTACCGGCAACTTCAATACCCTCAATACCAACTATAATTCATTGAACGATAAATACAATGCCACCAATAACAACCTAAGCAGCACCAGCAGCAGGGTTGACCAGCTATCGGCCGATCTTAAGAAGCGTGAACAGCGCCTGCAGGAAGTGGAAGATGCGCTGCACAAACGCGATGAAGCTTCTACCGCCCTGCGCGATAAATTGCAGCAGGCATTGCTCGGCTTCCAGAACAGCGGCCTTTCGGTTGATATCCGGGACGGTAAGGTTTACGTGTCCCTTGCCGATAAACTATTGTTCCCTTCGGGAAGTATTGTCATCAACGAGAACGGCAAACTCGCACTGCAGCAGTTAGCCGGCGTGCTCAATAAAGAACCTGAGATAAACATCGCTGTGGAAGGCCATACCGACGATAAAAAAGTACTTAATCTTGGGCAGATAAAAGACAATTGGGACCTAAGCGTGCTGCGGGCCACATCCGTATGCCGCTACCTCACTGAAACCGAGAAGATCGATCCACACCGCCTGACAGCGACCGGCAAAAGCGAATACCAACCCGTTGATCCATCAGACAGCCCCGATGCCCGCGCCAAAAACCGCCGGATCGAGATCGTGCTTACGCCGAAGCTTGATGAGCTTTATAATTTGATAAAGCAGTAGGTTGGTGAGTGGTGAGTGGTGAATGGTGAGTGGTGAGTTGTGAGTGGTGAGTGGTTAGTAGCAGTGGCAGTAGCAGTTCACTACTCACCACTCACTATTCTATTTCCCATATGCTTTCAACAAGTCTTCCACCAAAATTCCATTTATCCTCATCCCTGTCAGGTCGCAATTACTGATGCTCACCCCGCTAAGATTACATTTCTCAATTGTAGTCCCATTCAGATCACAATCCTCAAACTGCAGTGGCCTTTGTTTGGCATCGGGATCATAAAACGGGTGCCCTTTTGGCGGCATGCCGATGTTGTGAATGTATGCCCCACCCAATTGTGCGCCTTCGATCTCAAGGTCGCTCAGGTTGGCATTAATGATCTTTAAGTTTTTCGCGCTGATATCGTTAAAATACGAATCGTCGAGCATGACATTGCGTGCATCAATGATCTTTTTGGTTTTCGCTATGCGGATGTACTCGTCATTTGTTTCCATAATATTTCGTTGTCTGTCAAAACTATGAAGCATCCTATGAAATCACAATACCTTAATGTGTCAAAATAAGGGTGAGATCGCGCCACCGATAGCGCTTGTTTTTAATAATTAATTTAAAAAATTAACCATATATTATTGACAATCAATATCAAATCTTTTTTACTAAATTAACCCGCAACAAGCGATTTGCTTAATAAAAGTTCTCCTTTTAGCACGCTTGCTCAAACGACTCCTAATATCGATGAGATGCCGGTAACTCTAAAAAGATCAGCTTTGGCTATCCTGCTTTTATTAGCCGGGCTAAATCGCGTATGCGCCCAAACGCATGATGTCGACAGCCTTAAAAAAGCATGGCAAAAAAACAAACAGGACTCAACCCTTGTACAACTGCTGGTTGCTAAAGCCACCCAGGTGTATTTGATCGCCAACACCGACTCCGGCATTGCCTGCCTTAGGCAAAGCCTCGTATTGTCGCGCAAGATCCACTTCCGGGATGGCGAAGTACGTTCGCTGGCAAGCATCGCCACTTATGCCAACCGCCGGGGCGATCTCCCCGGATCGTTGAAAATGACTTTTGACGTGCTGCCAAAAGCCATCGCAATAAACGACCTGTTTGTTATATCCCAATGCTACAATACACTCGGCCTGGACTACAGCGTCCTTAAGGATTCCAAAAAAGCGCTTGCCTATTTTATTATGGCCACAAATGTTGCTGTAAAAGCGCATCTCAATTCGATCTCAGTCACCGGCTACAACAATATTGCCCGTCAATACCTTGATATGAAACAGGCCGATTCGGCCCAGTATTTCACCGATAAAGCCTACGCCCTCGCGATTAAAACCAAAAGTACTAATATCGGTTACCTGATCCGCAACTTCGGGATTATACAAACGATCAGGGGGAATGACCCGAAGGCACTGGATTACTTCGGTAAAAGTATTCAAAGCGTTCCTAAGTTAGCCAACCATTACCTGTTGAGTGAAGATTACCGCCGGATGGCCGAAGTTTACTATAAACTTTCGCGCGCCGATTCCTGTATATGGTTCGCTAAAAAAGGCTTTGACGAGGGGAAACTCGATAAAAACCCGGAATTGGTGATGAAGTCGGCAGGTTTGTTAAGCGATGAGTATCACTCCCTCAATGATTATAAAAACGCCTATGACTACCAGCAGATCACGCTCGCCAACACCGACAGCTTGTTTAGCCAGCAAAAAACGTTGCAGATACAAAACCTGACATTTAACCAGGAACAGCAAAAGCAGGAAATTGAAGCGGCCAGGAAAGCCTTTCAAAACAAAGTACAGTTGTACACATTGCTGGGAGTTTTGGCGGTTTTTATCCTAATGGCTGGTATCCTTCTGTACGCAAACAGCCAGCGCAAAAAAGCAAACCTGGTATTGCAACAGCGTAATGAACAGATAGAAACCCAGCACAAGGCGCTCGAAAAGACACTGACCGAACTGAAAACCACCCAAACACAATTGATCCAGTCCGAAAAAATGGCCTCCCTGGGCGAGCTAACGGCGGGTATCGCCCACGAAATACAAAACCCGCTCAATTTCGTGAATAACTTTTCAGAAGTGAATACCGAGCTGATCGAAGAAATGGACGACGAGATCGATAAAGCCAACCTCGAAGAAGTAAAAGCCATTGCTGCCGATATAAAAGCCAACCTTCAAAAAATAAGCCAGCACGGCAAGCGCGCCGATTTCATTGTAAAAGGCATGCTTCAGCATAGCCGTACCAGCACCGGCGAAAAGCATCTGACCAATATCAACGTACTGGCTGACGAATTCCTAAAACTTTCCTACCACGGCCTCCGGGCCAAAGACAAAAACTTTAATGCCGAGCTCGTCACCCATTTCGATCAAAGCCTTCCCGCGGTTAACATCGTACAGCAGGACATTGGCCGGGTGCTGCTCAACCTGTTCAATAATGCTTTTTATGCAGTAGCCCTGAAAGCAAAAACCGCCGGTCCGGGGTATAACCCTACCGTCGAGGTTACAACCTTTGTCTCTCCATCCGGGGGTTGGGGCGCCTCCGTCCGCGACAACGGCAACGGCATTCCCGATGCGATAAAGGAAAAGATCATGCAGCCTTTTTTCACCACCAAACCAACCGGCGAAGGTACCGGCCTTGGCTTATCATTAAGCTACGATGTAGTGGTAAAAGGGCATGGCGGAACCATTGATATCGAAAGCAAAGAGGGCGAAGGCTCGACGTTTACCATAACAATGCCTTACGGCTAACCAAGAGAAGTCGGCCGCAAGAACAAACAAAGGCATAACCTCGCCTACCTATTGTGGCAACGGGTTGACGAAGGTTCACGATGGAAGCATACAAGTTAGCAGCGTTCGGGGCCGTGGCGCGAAATTTATTATTAACTTACCGGTCTAATTCGAAGAATATCACAATGAAAAGCGTACTTATAGCTTGCCTGCTAATAGTTTCCGTTGAAGCTTTATCCGGCTTAAACGGTTATTATCCCACTATCAGGAATAGTATTAGCGATTTTCATCAGATAACACTTAAATTAGGGCCGTAACAATCCCATGAGTGTATTTTCATTTCTTGCAGCTTTTTTATTGATATGGCGCCTGCGGCGTACGCTGACGTTTTCTCCGATCCGGGCCAAATGGATCTCCAAATTCACCATGGCATCATGGATCATCGTAGGAGGCTTTATTTTAGGAGAAAGCTGTCTGCATGATGGGCTTATGCCAATACTGGGCGGCGTCCTTTTACTGGCCGAAGTACTCTTCCTCGAGCGGGAACCCGATTTTGAAACCTTTAGTTCTGTACTGAAATCCCACTATCCATTGGCCGCGGCTAGTATGTTGGCAGGCTTGGTAAACCTCATTTCAGATGAATTTTATGATGACTACGAAAACTATTTCGTATTCGCCATCATTGGCGCCTTCATCTGGATATTTGCCCGTTGGGCCACCACCAAAAAGCAGCGCGAAGAATTCAATTTCGTCACGCAGCAAAACATCATGCTCGACAAGATGGTCGCCGAGCGCACCGTTGAGCTCACCAAGCAAAAAGAGGAGCTGCAAAAAACGGTCGACTTACTACAAACCACCCAGCAGCAGCTCATCCAGTCGGAGAAACTGGCATCCCTGGGCGAGCTTACCGCCGGCATTGCCCACGAGATCCAGAACCCCTTGAACTTCGTCAACAACTTCTCCGAGGTAAGCATGGAGATGATCGAAGAAATGGAAGAGGAACTGGCCAAGGGCGATAAAGATGAAGCTATTGCAATAGCCGCTGACATCAAACAAAACCTCGAAAAAGTGATCCACCATGGTAAGCGGGCCGACAGCATAGTAAAAGGTATGCTCCAACACAGCCGGGCAAGCAGCAGCACCAAGGAACCCACCGACATCAACAAACTTGCCGACGAATACCTCCGCCTGGCTTACCATGGATTAAGGGCGAAGGATAAAACCTTCAACGCCGAACTGGTTACGCATTTTGATGACAAGCTACCTGTTATCAGTGTTGTTCCACAGGATATAGGGCGTGTATTGTTAAACTTGTTCAACAACGGGTTTTATGCGGTCCAGAAAAAACAGGCTTCCGATGCTTCGTTCAAAGCTATCATTGAGGTTGACACCCATTTAGTTAAAGGTGGGATACAAATAATTGTCAAGGACAATGGAACCGGCATCCCCGACGATATAAAAGATAAGATCATGCAGCCCTTCTTCACAACAAAGCCAACCGGCGAAGGAACCGGCCTGGGACTGTCGTTAAGCTATGATATTGTGGTAAAGGCACATGGCGGAAAAATTGACCTGCAAAGCAAGGAGGGCGAGGGATCGACTTTTACGGTCGCTCTTCCCCTCTCATAACTAATGACACTCAGTTAATCCAAAAACGCGGAGCGAATAAATAACGAATAATGAATTTCAAATGTGCAATATCGAAGTTTGACTTCATCATTCAACATTCAGCGTTCGATATTCGATATTAAATTCCCTAAGTTAGGGACATCCCTCTCATACCATGTCATCATGCGCAGCCCTGCCTATCTTTCACGGCCTGATCTCAGTCCCCAGCCAGCCGGCACTATAAATTTTGATGGGATTGACCCCGAATAATCAGTTTTTATTATAAATTTACCTTTATCAATTTAAACTTGATCTTTTGCCGTGTCCCTAATGAAGAAAATTTATCTGTTGATCATAATTTTTTTCGGGTTAACTCATCTTTTAAAGGCCCAGGACAACCAACCCCAGGCTTTTGAAATAAAGATCGACACCGCTACCCGCCAGGACATCAGCGATAAATATTGGCAGCTGCTCGAAGACCCCACCGGAAACCTCAGCATAAACCAGGTAAGCTCACCCGTATTCGATTCCAAATTCCATGGCAATACCACGTTGACAAAGGGCTACGATTATGATATCACTCATTACTGGCTGCGTTATAAGTTAAAGAACACGCTTGCCTATCCGGTAACCATAACCATCCCCGAGGGCGTCGCCTATGCCTGGCTATACCTGCCGCAGCCAGATGGAAAATGGAAGGTTGAAAAAAACGGCCAATTTGTTCCGTGGAGTGAGCGAAGCGGCTTAAAACGGATCGCACAATTTGAAGTTGAACTGCAGCCGGGCCAGGAATTGATGCTCTACGAAAACGATGTTTTTCTTTTTAATTTTTACAAACCAGAAAATTTTCATTTCAACATCGGTTTTGCAAATGCCGTCATCGACAAAAACTATTTAAATGACGATGATTACTATTACAAGAACCTGTTGTCGGCATTAATTACCGGCGTTATGCTGCTCGCCGCGATGCTCAATATTTTCTTTTACAGGGTAGTACGTGAAAAGCTTTATCTCTATTTCTCGCTGTTTTTGATCTTGATCGGGCTATACTATATCGCAATCGGTACCGACACTGAATTAACAAATGAGTACCCATATGCCAACGAAGTTTGGATTGAAATCTTTTTGATTGGAATATTTTTTACCGAGATGCACTTTATCAGGCATTTTTTATCGACAAAGATGAAAACCCCTGCCTGGGATAAATTTTTGGTGGTTTTGAGTTTCCTGATCATACCGGTGTTTTTGAGAAAGTGGTATTTACCGCCGACCCTCCCATACCAAACCTATCTGGTGATTACTTTGATCACTAACGTGATCGAATACAGTTACATGCCAGTCATTTTTGGAACCCTATTGTATCACATCCCGAAAAACAAGGGCTCAGACCGTGCCGGTATCTATGCCCTGCTCCCCGTTTTTGCATGGTGGGGCATTGCTTATACTTATGATTGGATAAACGCTGAATTGTTCAGGTTTTTCCATGTGCCTCATACAGCAATTTACCTTTGGATACATTCATCCAGGTTCGTGGTAGAGTTTTTTTGTTTTCTCTGGCTGGCGATAGTTTTTTCATGGATACTGATCAAACGGTTCCAGGGAATGCAGCAGGGCCTGGTGCAAGCCGAGCTCGATATGGAACGGATCGCAAAAGAAAAAGAGATCGAGAGGAGCACCCTCATTGAGCACCAAAAGGAGGAACTGGAGCACCAGGTGGAACGCCGAACCGCGGAGCTGCAGAAATCCCTTGAAAATCTAAAAACCACCCAAAAACAGCTTATCCAGTCTGAAAAAATGGCCTCACTGGGCGAACTTACCGCCGGTGTAGCACACGAAATACAAAACCCGCTCAACTTCGTGAATAACTTTTCGGAGATCAATATCGAGCTCATTACCGAAATGGAAACGGAGCTCGAAAACGGCGATAAGGAAGAAGTGATAGCCATCCTGGAAGATATCAGGCAGAATCTCGAAAAGATCGGACACCATGGGAAACGGGCGGATGGTATTGTAAAAGGCATGCTCCAGCACAGCCGTGCAGGCAACGATACCAAAGAGCCGACCGACATCAACCAATTAGCGGATGAATACCTGCGGCTGGCTTATCACGGGCTTCGGGCAAAAGATAAATCATTTAACGCTGAGCTTGTCACCCAATTTGATGAAAGCTTGCCGAAATTGAACGCCGTTCCGCAGGACATAGGCCGTGTGCTGCTCAACCTGTTCACCAACGCCTTCTACGCCGTCGCCCAAAAAACAAAAACAGCAGGTCCAAACTACAAGCCCACGGTCGAGGTGACCACTTCCACTCCACCGCAAATTGGCGGAGCCCGGGGGGCGGTGCTTTCGGTTCGCGATAATGGCAGCGGCATTCCCGATGCAATTAAAGACAAAATAATGCAGCCCTTTTTTACCACCAAGCCCACCGGCGAGGGCACAGGCCTCGGCCTGTCAATGAGTTACGATATTGTGGTGAAAGGCCACGGAGGAACTATCGATGTTTTGTCAAAAGAAAATGAATACACCGAATTTACGATCACCCTGCCTTTATAAATGATTGAAAATATTAAATTTGAAAATTATGAAAATTCTTGTTGTTGATGACGAAGCGGATGTACAGCCATTATTTGTCCAGCGCTTCCGAAAGGAAATTAAAAGCGGAGAGTACGATTTCTCGTTTGCACTCTCCGGCGAAGAAGCGCTCAGCTTCCTTCACGTTCATCACTCCGAGGTCGTGCTCATCTTGTCAGATATCAATATGCCCGGCATGACCGGCATTGAATTGCTTGCCCGGATACGGCACGATTACGAAAAGCCTCCGCCGGTAGTGATGATGATCACTGCATACGGCGACGAAGAAAACCGAACCCAGGCCATGCAAAAAGGCGCCAATGAATTTTTAACAAAACCCCTTGATTTTACGCTGTTAAAAGAGAAGCTCCACACTTTTATAAACTAAGCCGATGGCCAAAATATTAGTTGTTGACGACGAAGCCGACCTCGAATTACTGATCAAGCAAAAATTTCGCAAAAAGATCAGGGAAAACATCTACGAATTTGTTTTCGCCCAAAATGGAGAAGAGGCTTTGATACGTGTTGGTGAGCACCCAGATATCGACGTCGTGCTCAGCGACATCAATATGCCCGTAATGGACGGGCTCACTTTGCTCACTCACCTGCCTGCCGCCAACCCTGTACTTCGGGCGGTAGTAGTGTCCGCCTACGGCGATATGCAAAACATCCGCTCCGCCATGAACCGGGGCGCGTTTGATTTTGTATGCAAACCCGTCGATTTTGAAGACCTGGACCTCACCATGGAGAAAACCCTGATCCATGTTGCCCAGGTGCGCGAAACTATAAAAGCCATCAAAGAAAATAACATCCTCAGGATGTATGTGGATGAAAATGTGATCAATTTTATGACGAGCAAAGAGTTTGAAAAAAGCCTGCTCGAAAACGAGGTGGTCGACGCTACCGTTGTCTTCTTTGATGTTTGCGGTTTTACCGCATTTTCCGAAAACGTTTCCGCGGATATCGTCGTAAAGCTCATTAACCAGCTTTTCGAGGTAATTGTAAAAGAAATCACTGCCCAAAATGGGCACGTAGACAAATTTATGGGGGATGCTGTAATGGCCGTCTTCCGGGGAAAATTCCACCTCGACCGGGCAATCGACGTGGCCATAGCGGTAAGAGAACATTTCAAAACCGTTCCTGAGGTGGTATCAGGCGACAAATCCTTTAAACCCATGATCTCCATCGGCGTCAATTCCGGCGAAATGATATCCGGCAACATAGGCTCCGCATCTCTCAAGCGCCTCGACTACACCGTCATCGGCGATTGCGTCAATACCGCCCAACGCCTGCAATCGGCCGCCAAAGCCAACCAGATCGTCATCTCAGAAGATGTTTACGAAAAGGTAAAAGAATCATTCAAATGCGAAAAGATCGGCGAAGTAAACCTGAAGAATAAAGCGAAGCCGGTGGTGATTTATGAAGTATTGGAATAATTTTGGTGAATGGTGAGTGGTGAGTGGGAAAAGGTGAAAGGTGAAAGGCGAAAGGTTGACCAGGGCTTCTAACCATACACGTTTTTATGAATTACCAACCTTTTTAATTCTGCATCTAACAACCATCAGTTGGTATTCCGATTTCTCCTACCCATCCGGCTATGAACCATGACCCGAACTGCTACTACTACTGCCACTGCTACTTTTTTCTCCCTTCAGCTATGAACCATGGGCAACGAACCATGAACCCAACTGCTACTGCCACTGCCACTGCTACTTTTTTCTCCCTCCGGCTATGAACTATGAGCCATGAGCCCAACTGCCACTGCTACTGCCACTCTCATATCTCACATCCGCACATATCTCATACCTCATATCTCATATCTCATATCTGCACATCATACACTAATAATCCCCGTCTTAACCGCGAATATTACTAAACCTACAAGGTTTTTCGACCGGGTTTTTTCAAACAGGCGTGCGCGGTAACCCTCGACAGTCCTTACGCTTAAAAATATTTTATCAGCTATCTCCTGGTTGGAAAATTCCTGGCAAACCAGCCGCAGTACTTCTATTTCCCGCTCATTAAACTCAGCTAATGACAGGGCCGCGTGGCCCGCGTGGTTATTGCCAGCCAACTGTTTGATCAGGGTGATGGAAAGATGTTCGTTAAAATAATAGTCTTTATGGTAAACGGTGGATATCGCCTCAATGATCTCCTCGGGCTCGGCATTTTTTAGCAGGTATCCGGATGCACCCGCCTTCATCATGTCGACGATATACTTATCCTCGTTAAACATGGAAAGCGCAAGCACTTTCACACCCGGATAGTGTTGCTTCACATAGGCTGTTGTTTGAATGCCATCCATCTCGGGCATCTTAATGTCCATCAGGATCACATCCGGGAGATTTGCGGCCAACTGCGCTACCAACTGTTTTCCGTTAGATGCCTCAAGCACCAGGTCAAAAGCCGGGTAATCCTCAAGCGTAGCTTTTAAGCCGTTCCTGAAGATCTTGTGGTCATCGGCGATGCCTAACCTGATCTTTTCCATAAGTAAATGTAGATGCTAATATACTAAATCTTAATTCCAATAGCATCATGGTACCGAATCTGTCACCGAAACCAAAACCCTCCTGCTATGAACTATGATCTATGAACCATGAATTAACTGCCACTGCTACTGCCACTAACACCCCTCCGGCTATGAACTATGATCTATGAACTAACTGCCACTGCCTCCCCTACCCCATCTTCACCCTTACAATCGTAATCGTCCCGCTCAACGGTTTTGTATATATTTTAATCTCGCCGTTGATCAGCTGTACGCGGCTTTCAAGGTTCTTCAATCCAAAGCCCTGTTTTACCTCATCAATTTTAAAGCCCCGGCCATTATCTTTAAACTCCATGATCAGCCAGCCCGGTTCGTTGGTCAATGTTAAATGGATGGCAGTTGCCTCCGAATGTTTAATGGCGTTGCTGAACAGTTCCTGTGCTATGCGGTAAAAAGCCAGCTCTATGCCTGCCGTAAACCTGACGTCTGATAATTGCTTTTTCAATTCAACCTTTACGCCGGTATTTTCCTGGATTTTTGTACACAGGCCTTCCAGCGCTTCAATCAAACCATAGTCTGTAAGCACCGGCGGCAGCACGTTGTGGATAATGTGCCTGATCTCCGCAATACATTCATCCGCCAGCCTTCGCGTATCCGCAAGCACGGGCTGAGCATTGTCGGTAACACAGCTTTTGTCGAGCCGGTGCAGGTTCAATTTGATGGCCGAAAGTACCTGGCCCACGCTGTCGTGAAGGTCTTCTGCCAGTCTTTTCCGTTCGCTTTCTTGCGTCTCAAACACCGCCTTCAACAGGTCCGACTGTTTTTCGTCGTGCAATTTGCGCAACTCCACCTGGTTCTTTATCATTTTCCGTTGGTAGATGATGACGAAAAAAAACAAAAAAACAATCAGTATGATGATCACCAGCGTACCGGTAACTAATACTGGTACGAGGTTACTTTCTGTGGTTTGCAAAGCAGTCCGACGGTAAATATAATGTTAGCAATAATATTAGTAATGTTATTGATCATGTAAAAGCCTTCCTGGTGCTCAGAAAGTATGCGCTTAAAAAGCATAAACAAAAATATATTGATCGCAAAGTAAAACAGCATCCCGGCATTTATCCAAAACAAACCTTGTTTTTCAATATGCACAAATTCCTGCCGGCTGAGCAACTGGTAAAAATAGACAAGCGAAAAACAAATGATCATCAAGCCCAAAGCCGTGTTCGCCATTGAGGGATAATCCCATATCGTTTCAATATAGATCATATTGGCGATAATGAACAAAAGCACACAGGCTGAAATTACAAAAATTGCCTTCCTGAGTCCCGGGTTAAAAAAGGCATAATAATACATAGCGCCCAATAACAATACACTGAGCGCTATGTAGATGTGTATGACCGGCCAGTTATTATGCATACCATAATGGTTCATCAACAGCTGGGCAAGATCTGAAAGCAGCGATATCAAAAAATATATTGCAGCAATTTTAAGTATTTTATCGAGGGATTTATAGTTGTAAATAGCCGCTAATACAGGAAAAATTCCCGAAATGGTCGATAAAACAGATAGTGCGCTTGCAGCAGACATACTTCAGAGCTTTTGTCCCCGTCAATTACCACCGCTCAATACACCCGATGGGCAACCTGGCGTTCCCGGGCATGGGGCCGACTGGTCACCGGCGCCAAAAAGCTTTTGGCCGGCTTCCGTTTCTTCGATCAGCAGTTCCGTGCCATCGCTTGTTACGCCAACGATGATGATGTGTTTAATGCCGGAATGATCATAGGCATGATAGAACCTTATGCCCACGCAGCCGTCCTGCCCCAGGATGCTGTGTAATATCTCTTTGCCAAACAAATGTGAGATCGTCTCACCGGGATGCTTATCCCTGTAATTCTTGGTCCAGCCTGCAGCTTCGTGCAGATCAATAGGGCCACCTTCTTTTCCTGAGAAATGATTTTTTGTTTCTGATGCCATTGCTTTGGTTTGCTTAGGGTTTAACAATTTAGTTCGTATAAAACTAAGCGTAATTATGCATTATTTCAAACAAGGGGATTTTTATCTTTGCCGCCTTTCAAAAACGAAATTCACCACAACAGTCTCATTATCAAAACTTCAACAAAATATTGCCGCAACACCCCCCAAATACATTACGTATTTTTACGTATCACATTCCGTACCAGCACGTTCCCGGCCCATCTGTTATCCGCCTGCCAGCTCATCGCGAGGAATAACCTGTCCCGATTTCCACCTTCCAACGACCGGCAGCTAAACCAACGCGCCCCGCTTGGCAAATTCCGATTAACGGATACCTTTGTGGATAAACTAGGTTTAAAAAATGGCGCCAAATACAACAAAAAAGTTTTATGATGATCTGTCTGCAGATTACCATCTCAATTTTAACGACTGGGATAAAGCCATTGCGAACCAGGCTGATGTTTTGGACAAGATCATCCGGAAATATGCAAATGGCGCACCAAAAACAGTATTAGATTGCGCCTGCGGCATCGGCACCCAGGCAATTGGTTTGGCACAAACCGGCTATACGGTTACGGCCTCGGATCTAAGTCCGCTGGCTCTAAAAAGAGCCGGGGATGAAGCGGAAAAAAGAAACGTTCGCATAGATTTCAAAGTGGCAGATCTTCTTCAGCCCGAAAGCCTGGTAGAAGGCGCCTTCGATGTGGTAATATGCTGCGACAATCCCTTACCGCACTTGTTAACCGAACACGAACTGCAATTAGCAGCAAAAAATATGTTGTTTAAAATGAACCCAGGTGGATTATTTATCACGAGCATCAGGAACTACGACGAAATATTAAAAGATAAGCCGGTCAGCACCTACCCTATGGTCGCTGACACAAAGGGCGTCAAAACATTCACATTTCAAACCTGGGATTGGCTGCAGGATAATATTTACACGCTAAATCACTATATTGTAACGGGTATGCCTAACAATTTTTCTACCAGCGTACGAAAAGCAACCTACCGG
>Ga0302303_10001775_pt1 | contig 13593 bp, 9 predicted proteins | sample III_Palsa_E2_1_FD_194542 | JGI IMG/M metagenome (GOLD analysis project Ga0302303, IMG submission 194542) | Peat permafrost microbial communities from Stordalen Mire near Abisko, Sweden - III_Palsa_E2_1 | ecosystem: Environmental > Terrestrial > Soil > Palsa > Peat permafrost | place: Sweden... | reverse complement strand
ATCGAATACAGCCAGGACTTTATCTTTGGGATCCTCGAACTTTTCCGCAGCAGCTTTCAGTGCTTCATCAGTCGCGGCCCCTGATGTCTCCAGGTAGGCCATTAATAAATCTTCCTTTGATCGGAAAGCTGCATACAATGACGACTTGACAACACCCGATTCTTCTATGATCTGATTAATTCCCGTATTTGCGTAACCCTGTTTATAAAATAAACGGGATGCGGTATCAACAACATCTTGCCTGATCGCATTTTTTCGCATATTCAAAGATAAAAAATTCTCGTCGAACAGACCAGTCTGTAGTAGCTTTTACAATTCTCTTATTCCTTTAAATTATTCCCGCCGGGTCAAGCGTCCCGCTTGAGCCAAACTCCTGTCGGCGTCCCGCTGACGCAGGCAAACGTAGCCTATACGTTTAGGCGTGTTTGATTGCGAAAAATTCTTACCTGCTCCCCCGGGCGCGACGTGACGCCCCAGCCAAAAGAACACGGTACCTCATGCTTCGCGGATAGGTATCCCGCCATCAGACGGTGACCATCGCAGGTAATAAAATTAACCACCAATCTTGTTTGCACCCACACGCCATCAGCACTCAATTTTAATCTTTCTTTTCAAACCTTTCCTGAATTCCACTGGAGTTAAATTTGTTTTTTCTTTAAACAAGCTTGAAAAGTATTGGCTTGATTCGAAATTCAATTCGAATGCGATTTCCTTAACCGGCTTAGAGCTGTTGATAAGCTCTTCCTTCGCTTTTTCTAACTTTAACTGAATCTGGTATTGTACAGGCGCCATCCCGGTATACTCCTTAAAGAGTTTTCTAAAACGGGAATAGCTTATTTTCAGCTGGCTGGCAATATCCTGTGGGCCAATGCCCGACTGCAGGTTTGTCCTGATAAGCATTCTCGCATGGTTTACAATATTTTCCTCGTCGCCGGTAGCAAAAAGCTGCTGTTTTGCCGAACTGTGCAACTGGCCCAGCATGTACATGGTCGCCCCGCAAACCAATGGCTGGTAACCAGGCTTTTCGCTTTTTATCGCTGCTATTACCTGCATAAAAAGGTTCACCATAGTTTCGTTATAACCGATGGTAAAAACAGGCTTCAATGGACTGAATATCTTCTTTTTTATCAGTTTATTAATGTTGACGCCATTAAACCCTATCCAATATTCCGTCCAGCCCGTGTTCGGGTCGGGGCGATATAAATGCCTTTCGTTGGGGAAAACGATGATCGCCGAACCGCCTTCAACAGGTAAACTGCCCGTTTTCGGTGAGCTATAGACGCCTTTGCCCCCGATTATGTATATGAGTGAATACTCCTGCAATATCCTCCCATGCTCATTGTCGAAACGGTGATGCGAAGGGTGGTCTTTGTCGGGATACTCATTCCCGGGTTTGTAGTGATGGTAACCTGCATGAAGTATCTGTAATCCCCAATCCTGGTCCTCTGTCGATACTGGTAAATATTTATAAAAATCGTGCATACATCAGCATTAACCGGCAAAGGTTTAAATATCGGTCATATTTTTAAACTGACGGCAAAAAGTAAACGCAATATATCAAATAGCATTACTCCGCCGGCGGCCGCCACAACTATCTTGTCCCGATCAATTAATAAGCCGCTTAACTTAAGATGAGAACACAAATTACGGAACAGCAAATAGCGGAATACCGCCAAAACGGCTTTTTGCTGATGGAGGACTTTTTGGATAATGAAGAACTCGCATCCTGGCGCGAAACAGTAACCGGGGCATTGGAAGAGCGCGGCGGCAGAAAGCTGCCGGGCAGGGAAACCAAAACCGGCGAAGACGACGGAATAAACAACGACGCAGATTATTACGGCAAAGTATTCGACCAGGTGCTCAACCTATGGCAAACCAATGATAAGGTTAAACAATTGATGTTGAATAAGAACCTCGGAAAAATGGCTGCCGACCTGGCCGGTTGTGATGGCATCCGCATCTGGCATGACCAGGCCCTGGTAAAACGACCCTGGGCGAACCCTACCTCATGGCATTTAGATACGCCGTTCTGGTCATTTTCTGATCGAAGGGCCTTGTCGATATGGGTGGCTTTGGATGACGCGACGCCTGAAAATGGCTGCCTGTATTTTATCCCGGGCTCTTATCATTCCACAGGCTTTGAAAACCCCGGGATCGGTAAGAATATGGATTCAGTCTTCCAGTTTTATCGCCAGTTTGAAAGGGCTATTTCAGTGGGAGTGCCTATGAAGGCAGGCTCGTGCTCATTCCACAACGGCTTAACGATTCATGGGGCAGGAGCCAACATGACTAGCGGCCACCGGCGCGCCATGACCTGTGCGTATATGCCCGATGGCGCCACATTCAATGGCATAAAAAATATTTTATCCGACGAGCAGTTTGCAAGGCTTAAGGTCGGCGATCTGTTGAATGACGACGCGCAAAACCCGTTGATCTATTCAAGGCAGCATCCATTGTAAACTTAAACGCATGATAAAAGATCTGACCACAGGTCATCACTGCTTAATAAGCGTCTTTAAAATTATCTGTATGAAACACCTGTTAGCCTCGTTGGCCATATGCTTATGCCTCTGTCAAAACACTTATTCCCAGGCAAATGACACTTTACGAAATAACCGGCGCTGGAACGCCCAATGGATTGCCCTGAATAACCCCTTCGACAGGGGTACGGCCTATGGCGTTTATTATTTTCGGAAAAGTATCGAACTCGCCAATAAACCTTCCAGGTTCATTATCCATATTTCGGCGGATAACCATTATAAATTGTATGTTAACGGTAAACTCGTCTCCATCGGCCCCGCCCGCGGCGCCTTTTACAACTGGAACTACGAAACCGTCGACAACGTATCGCCGGTTCAAGCGTCCCTACCCGCCGGTTCAAGCGTCCCGCTTGAACCCATTTCCCTGTCAGCGTCCCGCTGACGCGACACTACGCTCGCAAGCTCAAACCCTGGGTAATGATGACTTGATATATTCATTGGTTAACATAAACTCAACCCTGATCCGTTATTGCTTAGCCGCCGTCAACACTTCTGTATTCAAACGTGTATATTCCGTACTATTTCCTGCCTTTGCAGCATCAACACCCTCCTGTGCCGCTTTAATGGCAGCTGCCTTGTCCCCAATTTTCAATTCCACGCGGGCTAGCCATAATTTAGGCACGTAGGGTGGAAAGCCGGGAACTTGCTGCAGGGCGATTGCCCAGGGCAGCGCCTTGTTCATATCTTTATTGTTGTTCCAGTAGTAAATTATCGCATCATAATAAGGCTTCTTATCGGTTTGCATGGCGGAGTCTATCCTGGCCATTACTTTGGCATCGATATCTGTTGTCAAATGAATCACCAGGCCGGTATGCTCCCACTTCAGGTTAAGGTCGGCAGTGGTCGGAAATACGTTGGTAAACTGCAGCGTCAGGGTTTCCACAGTTTCGTCGATGGCAATGGGTTTTACTGTAAAACGGAGGTAATCATCATTTGCGTTGTAGCTATAGGCGCCCCATTGTTTGGCCGTTTTGTTTAAAATGATGATCCATTCCTTTTCGCCGGGTATGCTGAATAGCCCGTAAGTGCCGGCTGCTACCGGATGTCCGTCTAACTTTACATCGTCGGTAAAGGTGATGGTAGTGGCGAAATTCGCCCCGGTGCGCCATACCGTGTTATAAGGCTCGGTATATCCGAATATCTTGCGTCCTTTAACGTTCGGCCGCGAATAGGTTAGGGTTATTTTGCCCAATCCAAAATCCTGTACAATGGTTTGGCCGGAACTTGGCGCGGGGGTTAGCTGGGCATTTGCGTTAATGGTGATTAACAGGCCGGCCAGCGAAAAAAGCAGCGATAGGTTTGTCTTCATTTGGCAAAGCTAAGGAATTTGATAAAAATAAAAAGTACTGTCGGGCAAGACGATAGGCGACTAATTTGCTCGCTTTAATCCAATTTTGTTTGTAATATTGGTTGATGATGCAAAATAAACCTATACCTATTATCGCAACTGATGAACGAGGCCGGAACAAGGCAAAACAATGCTTATCCGGATTTAAAAGAGACGTTCATCATTTTTTTAGTATTTATATTAAACAGCATACTTATTGCAATACCTGCGGTTATTGCAGAAATCAGCCTAAACGCCATACTTGTTAAATCGCCATCTTTAAAATCATTCTTGTTTTTACTGGAATATATCGCCACGCTTTTACTAACCCTCAACTACGTCATAAAAAAAAGCAAAAAAAAACAGGGGTATTTTCAAAAAGTGAGTTTTTCGAAAGCCCAGTGGCAGCTAATCCCGGTTATCATTATAAGTACCGTCGCGCTTACTATCCCGTTACAGCAAGCTTCGTCATGGATACCAATGTCGAAGTTTGACCAAAAATTCTTCGACGAAGCCTTTACAAAAGACGTGTTTTCAATTGTCACTGGGGTCATTGCAGCCCCGCTTTTAGAAGAGATGCTTTGCCGCGGAATTATTTTAAGGGGCTTGCTGCAAAACTATCCGCCTTACTGGGCGATTGCGATTTCCGCAATTTTTTTCGGGGCTATTCACCTTAATCCATGGCAGGCAATTCCCGCGTTTTTTAGCGCTTTGTTTTTAGGCTGGATTTACTATAAAACGAAATCTCTCATTCCCTGCATAATAATTCATCTCACCAACAATCTTGTTGCCACGTCGTTTTTGTTTATGCCGCGATATAGACAAGGCTTAGTAAGTGCAATAGGAATGCCTGATTACCTGGTCGCTTGCATTGCGGCGGTCGCGATATTCGCGGCCAGCTGTTACCTGATCCATCGAAAACTTTCAATTATTCCTGGCCAGTAAGAGCCGAAATCTTTGCCCATCGACCGTGATAAAATTCGCTATTTTGCGAGAAGTCCGTAAAAAATGGAATCCAAACAATGCGTTGAACTTTGTATATTAGCCCTACCAAGCCACACTCATGAAAGTGATCCGTTCTGTCGCACAATGTGTTTTGATCATCATAGTTACCCAGGTCCATGGACTGACACAGGCAACTACACCCGATTTCGATCATCCCCGAACGGCCATAATTCACCATATAGGGTGTCCATCCGTGACCTTATAGCGTAGCCGAAATATTACGACTCATCACCAATGCAGGTTGTTGGCTATCTCCGTTTGCAACAGGATTGTGCAGTCCTTTACTTGAATGCACAGGACAGCAATAAGTCTAAGGCTACCGGGGATCTATGTTAATTTCAAGCACTGCAAAATCTTCCTTGACATCAAGTTTGGCAAAATGTATATTGCAACATAAAAATTTTATCACGATGAAAAAAATAGTTACCCTAATCATCTTTTTATATTTGTCGGTATTTCAGCTGCGTGCCCAATCGGTGCTCGGCTTAGAGAACAGATGGTCAAAAGCAAACCTGGACACCATTATCCAACATGTCTCGACCGGATTAGGTGTAGGATATGGGATTGCGGACTACCAGGTTAGCTGGATGATCCAGGCAACTACACCCTATTTTCGCGCGGACATTCAATTGCAAAAAGGGTACGGAATTGACCGTTCAGTAAGACGTGATCACTCAAAAGCGATCAATGTTACTATTTTAGGCCACTTGACCCCTCAGTCTGATACCGTTATTACTTCAACTAATATTGAGGGGCGGTGGGATGATATAAAAAACGTTTTTTTTACTTTATATAAGCCTGCCGAAAGCCCGGACAATATTGTTAATAATGGAAAATCGCAAAAGCTTACCTTAATTACGCAAAATAAAAAATTAGACGAGGTGGTTTACTGTGATAAAGTAGATCCGGACGAAACCTGGAGCCTGCATTGTTTACTTGCTTTACACCCGAACCCCTGGAAGCCGGAAATGGCGGCCATTTATGGAAGTGAAAGAGAAAAAGCGGTAGAAGAATATGCAGCAAGGCAAACAACCAACCCATTTTTTAGCCTCATTGAGACTTTTAAAGTAATATATGCTGAAAATATTCGCTTGTACCTACTAAATGAAATGAAATGTACGCAAGTATCAAAAACGGTAACACCGACCGATGAACAGTTTGTGTTTGCAAGGAATTCCGTAGCACAAGACCCACAAAATATAACACTGAACATCATGACGAACAGCAATAAACGCGTTGTTTCCGTTAAAATCATCGGGTCTGTTTCCGCGATGAAAGAGTTATATAAGGGTTTTTGGGATATTTACAACGACAGCACATATATCCATGCGATCGGGGTTGTTGACGGCAAAACCGTGTTAGGCGATGTGGTAACCTACAAGGTGAGCGGAGCCGAAGGGTATATTACAATTACCAAACGACCTGGTTTTGTTAATTCAGATCTTGAGGTGCCAAAAATACATTGAGAACGCCATGTGCAGATGTGCGGATATGAGATGTGAGATGAGGAGTTGATAGTTCCTAGATTATAGCAGGATTTAGTTGGGGGAGGACCTAAGGAATTTGAGAAAAATAAAAAGAACCCCGCCGGGTCAAGCGTCCCGCTTGAGCCCAACTCCCTGTCAGCGTCCCGCTGACACAGGCAAACGAAGCCTATGCGTTTGGGCGCGTATGGTTGCGAAAAATTCTTAACTGCCGCCACCGGTCCTCACTTAAATTTCTATTCAGGCGCGAGGTGTGCCGTGAATTACGAACCTAATTATAAAGGTAAGTAAATGTTGTATAAAAGATGGTAGTCCGAAGGACTCCTTCGGAGTAGGTCTACCACAGTCGTTGTGCAAGCGAGGGCTGTAAACCGCCTCTCGGTGCTGGTTCAGTAACGAACTGGTGTTGAACGAAAAGAGGAAAAGGCTGCGTAGGAGTAGTCAGGTACGAATAAGAGAGATGAATGAAAATGAACCATCGATGAGGTGATGAGATTGAATTACTCATTGTCAAAAGCTAATGTTCTCGCGTGTTAGTGAAGATTATAGCAGCAACTTGCTTACCGGCTATAAGGCAATCGTCCGCCAGCTGGCGGATGGCATGACTCTTATTCAGGCTTTTATACGGAACACGGGAAGTCCTAAACAGATGCCAAGTGAAAGGCACAAGCCGGCAATACCGGCGAGGCCGAATAACGAAGCTGTTTAGGATGGCCCCGATACCTATCGGGGTAGTAGTGATGAAGTTTCTGTAATGGAAATGGAGCAAAGGGGTTGGCTAATTTATCGGCGTATATGGTCAACTTTAACGAGGATGAACCTAACACAAAGATAAGTTAGACGAGCCGTATGACGGGAGACTGTCACGTACGGTTCTGTGAGAGGCTTGGGGTGAAACTCCCCTTGCCTACTCAACTCTGAAGACCCGGCCTAAAGCGCAAAGGCAACTCGTGTCCCCGCTGACCGGAAGCAAACTTTGCAACCATTATATACTTATATCCGTTACCCTTCTTTTTAGGTCCCAAACCGTTCAGGATCAGTATAATAAATTTTCGTAACGTTACACCTGGAGTAAGCTCACGTTACACCAGGAGTAACCTTAGCAAATCCCGATTTCTTTTTTCCATAAAACCACAACATATTTGATACCGGATTCCTTAAGATTCGCGCCGGCAAACGAATAAAAATAAATCCCGGAAAAAATCAGGAAGACAATGTGATTAAACCAAATCGATGCAATGAAGTAAATATTGGCTCGATCAAAAAAATACGCACCAGCACAGCCCTCGGCCGCCGAACCTAACGACGAAGTAGGCACCAGGAACCACAATGAATCCACCATCAACCACAATGAATCCACCATCAACCACAATGAATCCACCATCAACCACAATGAATCCACCATCAACCACCATTAAGATAACAGCAAAAATACGGCAGGAAAGTCCGGGTTTTTCCAGGCAAATAGTTGGTATATAGTTAATTGACGAACTGAATGTTTCCCCCAAAACTCCTAATCGCATACAAAAACATAAAATTTTACGCCATATGGCAGTTGTGCATTTTCACAATAAAACGGCGTTAGCCCTCATGAGTGCCGATAAAAATAAAATTAAACGCGAATAATCGGTGAGATCACAAGCAAATCATAATAAAATCACAATAAAATCACAATAAATACACACGCAATCATAATAAATACACAGGAAAAAAACGCCCTGTTGCTCTTCAAATATTAGCTGTAGACAGCTGATAATTAGTTCTTTGACATATTAACATTATCCCAGGTGTAATCATAATGGGCTGTAGAGACGCCCCGATCCATCGGGGCGTCTCTGAGATGCATCGGTTGAGGTGTGCAGGTTTTGCCGGACAGTGGAGCTTCCTTCTGACTTTCTGACTTTCTGACTTCCGGATTTCCGGACTTTCTGACTTTCGGACTAACCCAGAACCATCAACGGTTCACACCGCTTTCAAATTCAACCCCTCATGCGTAATAATGCTCTGCCTGATACACTGCCCCACCGCATCTGACAGCGCCAGGCGCAATTCATCGCTCATCCGGTTAAAGCCGAGGCGTTTTGCCACCAACGGTATTAAATCCTCTTCGGTGATGGCGACGGAACCTTCAACAGACTGGCGAATTGCCTCGTAAATTTCCTCCGGCGCAACCAGGCTGATCTTTTTGGATACCGCCGGCAATTTGCTCCGGTCGCGTACCGGGGCTGTCTCCATGTCGGGCTGCCACAGGAAATCATTTTTGAGGACGACCAACCCGGCCTGTTCGGCATAGCGGGCGGCCTGTGTCATGGTATATTTAACCCGCGTGCCAGCTCTGCCGATCTCGGATGCTTCCGTAACGCGGCGCGTAACTTCATCCAGGTGAACGGGACTTTCTATTTTAACCACCTCGCCTATCCAGCCGGCCAACTGGTCGAAGGTATAAAGCTGAAGCTCCTTGGGGTCGGCGATGTGCAATTCTGCAGTTTGATAGGCCGTATCGGCCGTTTCCGCAGACACCTCTACCCGGCTGAATTCGTAGCTTTCAGGTTCAAAATCGGTGACCGGTGTGTTTTTGATGGCATCTACCAGGCGGTTCAGTTCCTGGCCGGGATTGCGGTACCAGTCGGTGCTCCAAACCCTGTATATGTTCCAGCCAAACAATTCCAGCACCTGGGTGCGCAGGCGGTCCCGGTCGGTAGCGGATTTGGCGCTGGCGTACGACTTGCCGTCGCACACGATACCCAGAAGGTAACGGCCGGGGTTTTCGGGGTCGATAACAGCCAGGTCAATATAAAACCCCGCCGAGCCGACTTTAGTACGCACCGTATAACCGGCTTTTCCAAGCTGGGCAGCAACCTCGTCTTCAAATGGCCGTACCTCGCTAACCGGGATTTCGGGATCCGTCAGTTTAGCGAACTGTGCGAAGTAAAGGAAACTTTTGAGTGCCTTGATTCCGAAGCGGGAGCTATCAGTGATCTTTAGATCATCCGACGTAATATTGGTAAACACCTCGCAGCGCATTTTGGCGCGGGTGATGAGCACATTGAGCCTTCTTTCCCCGCCTTCGTTGTTCAGCGGACCGAAATTCATCGGCACTTTCCCGTCTTCGGTCCGGCCATAGCCGATGCTGATCATGATCACGTCGCGCTCATCGCCCTGTACATTCTCCAGGTTCTTGATAAAAAAAGGTTCGCTGGCATGAGCGGCAAAAAAGCCTTCCGTCTCCGGGTGCTGTTTACGCTCGGCTTCCATTGCGAGCTGGATGGCTTGAGCCTGCGTGGTGCTAAAGGCAACGACGCCAAGAGTGAGTTCAGGGCTTTTTTTAGCGTGCTCAAACACCGCTTTGGCTACCGCCTGTGCCTCTGCGGGGTTGGTTCGGGTTTTGCCGCGGTCGTAAACGGCATCGGGCAGGTGGTGAAATTTTAGCCCCATGCTTTGTTTCGACCCGGGGCTGGGGAAAATAACCAGCTTGTCCTCGTAAAACTCGTGGTTCGACAGGCTGATCAATGATTCATGGCGGCTGCGGTAATGCCACTTCAACATCCGGCTGGGCGCGCCCTGGCCATCGCACATGCCCAGGATGCTTTGCAGATCGGCCGTTACATTTTCTTCGTCTTCGGTGTCAGCGTTCAGCTTATCGAAAAAGCTGGTGGGCGGGAGTTGTTTGGTATCGCCCACTACCACGAGCTGCTTAGCCCTGGCGATGGCGCCAATGGCGTCTATCGGCCTCACCTGGCTGGCCTCATCAAATATCACCAGGTCGAATTCAATGGCGCCCGGCGGCAGGAAACTGGCAATCGACATGGGGCTCATCATCCATACCGGCTTAATGGCCTGCATAGCCTTACCGGCTTCGCCCACAAGTTTGCGGATAGGCATATGCCGGGCCTTTTTATTAAACTCGGTTCGCAGCACATTGATCTGTCCGCCGGCGTTTTGGCGCGGCACGCCTTCCCAATGCTTGAGCGCCACCCGGGCGCGGTTATAATAAAGATTAAGCTGGTCGAGTCGTTTGAATTTTTCAAACACCTCCTCGTGGCTGGCCCTTTCAAACCGGCTTAATTCGGGCCTCAGTTTAAAGGCCAGTCCGCTAAGGTATTCGTACCATGCCTTTTGCAGGGCGGCCTTCAATTGTTCCGAAGCTTCCGGCCAATCCTGCGCGGCGCTGATCAAAAATCCCATGCCGGCTTCATCCGCCTGCAATTTCAGCTGGTTCCAGTCGATCACCTTTTGCAATTGGTCGAACTGGTCTATCCATATTACCCACCTCGGTTCGGCATCAATTTGCAGGGCGGTAAGAGCATCGGCTTTCAGCTGCAAATAAGTTGCTTCTTTAGCTTCCAGCTGGTGTAGTAATTCCGCCGCGTTATTTTTAGTTCCCGCCAGGAAATTCAACACAAGCCTGTCGGTTACCTTCGCCAGGTAGGCAGCGGCTTTTTCCAAAGCATCCCAATCCCGCACTTCCCCAAAAACGGACGAGGCAAATCCACTCGCTTTAGCCATCTGCGCCTCCAGGCCCCTTACTTCCGATATAACATCTACCAATCGCAGCTGGTCTGCCGCCCCGGTGGGCATCGGTACCCGAAGTAAAGCAGCAAGGTCTTTTTTCGCCTGCCGGTATGGCCCCGATAAAAAGTTTAGAAAGCTATTGCCGCTTGCAACGATGTTTTTTCGGATCTCAAGAATATCCTGCGACCATGCCTCGGAAATGAATGTGCCGTTATATTGTTTTTTCAGCGCGTCGAGCCGTCTGCCATTTTGGATAACGTCTTTGATATCGTTCGCTTTCAGCTGCCAGTTTTCATTGAGGATGTGCAGCCCGTCGATATCCGGCGCTTGCGAAGCCAGTGTAAGCTGTTCCTTGCTTTCCAGCCCGGTTTCCGTCCTAACTTTTTGCCATAGCGAATCGAGCGCTTCCTGCGCCGCCTGTGCAGCCTTGATCCGGCCCAACAGCGGCTCCTTTTCAAAAGGCTGCAGCATCAATAGTCCGCTGCCCCAAAAAGCAAGTTCTGCCGGGGTGCCGGTCGTTTTAAGCCGGGCCTGTATCCGGTCGGCAAACTCCTCCGCCAGCCTGAATTTTGCGGCATCCCAGTTTTCGATATTTGCAATGGTGATTTTTTTTATAACCTGTTCCAGTTTTAAAAGGTGACCGATCACCTGCTCCACGCTCAGCCCGCTGCCCGCTATCACTTCGTTTGCAGCGTCGCAATAACCATTAAGTTCGTCGCGGTAGGCCGACAGTATCTCCACCTCCTGCTCCAGTTGCACTGTAGCCGGTTTGCCCAGGTCAAGTGTGCGTTTCAGTTCCGCATGCAGTTCGCGTTTGTTTGCCTTATGGCTATGCAATTCAAGGCAGGCTTCGCCCAATTGTATGCTGTCCAATCTTCGTTTAACCACGTCCAGCGCAGCCATCTTCTCGGCAACAAACAGCACTTTTTTCCCTTGCCCTACTGCATTCGCAATGATGTTGGTTATCGTTTGCGATTTACCTGTTCCGGGCGGCCCTTGTATCACGATATTGCCGCCCTCGTTTACCGCCAGCATGGCCAGTAACTGGGAACTATCGGCATCCACTACCCTGAACAGTTCGTTGGCATTGGTTTCCGCGTCAAGGTCGCGGTCGTCGTTGTCTTCCTGCTGAATGTCCTCATGGAAACCCGTTTCGAAAAGCGACACAATATTTTCATTGGCCAGTTTTGGCCATTTGGCGGTATCGAGGTCATTATAGATCAGGAATTTACCAAAGGAAAAGAAACCAAGCTCGATCGCGTCTTCCTCCAGCGCCCACTCCTTTAAGATATGGTCTTTTACCTTTTTAAAGTAAGTGGGTACATCGAACTCTTCCGGCTCGGGCACATCGGGCAGGGATACATTAAAATCCGTCCGAAGCTTTGCCTGTAAAGACAGGTTCGCACCTATTTCCGCGCCCGTATATTTCAAACGAAAGCGTTCCTGCGCGCTCGACCTTTCCAGCGTTACCGGCACCAGCAGCACCGGCGCCAGGCGGTCGTCCTCTCCATCGTTCCAGCGCAGCATGCCGAGGGACAGGTACAGGATATTCACCCCCTGCTCCTCTATACTCGTCCGCGCAAAATAATAGGTATTCAGCAGCCGCGTTTGCAATTTGGCCTCTTCCTCGTCGGTCTGCAGTTTGGTATCAAAAAAATCTTCTTTTGTACCCAAAGGCGCAAAGGTCATGGCCTTTTGCTGGCGGACCAATATATCATATATACTGGTCGACTGCTCCTTTACAATATGCAGCCCGCGCGCCTTCGGCGTTTTGTAGTTCAACAACGGGTTACGCAAACCTAAATCCAGCAGCTCCTTCCGCGAGGCCTCCAGCCTTCCCCTTACCAAATCGTTCATTATCCCAAAACTAAAGATTTTTGTTAAAGTGCAGAGAAATGTTTTGAGGGGTATTGTACCACGGAAATTGCGTTTAAAAATATCACGCTATGAAAAATGAACTTTCCCTCTGTGTTCTCAGTGCCTTCTCAGTGCTCTCCTATGTTTGGGTCAGTAAGGACACCAAAGCTAAAGAAAAACACCCCTCCCCTAAATTTAGGCAGGTCGGGAGGGGTAAATGGACAGATGCCTCTGTTTTTCCACGCCGGGCTGGCCTGGCTTAAAATAAAACGCCATAAAGTTGCATCGTGTAATTTTTTATCGCAAATTTGCGGAAAGGCGCATTTTTTTCCGGATAACAGCGTTTTGGCATTATAAAATAGGATAGTTGGTTTGAAACAACGTACACCCCACTTTGTCTTCGCGTGGCTGCTGCTCGTATTATTCGTGGCGGGGCAGGTCGCTATTTACGCCCATAGTCATCAATCAAACGGGACACCGTTCAAAAGCCAGCATTCAACTTCCCATCAATACTTTACCGAAAAATGCCAGTTGTGCGATGCCATGCACCACAATTTCATGGCAGTTAACGTGGCTGCCGCCGTTGCCCCGGCTGCCGTTAGCCATTATGACTATAAAGCGGTTACGTACAGCTTTGTAAGCTATTCGCTCATCCTCTCCACCGGGCGGGCTCCTCCCGCTTCCGATTGCTTGTCCTAAAAACAAGCGTTAAAAAATTCTGTATGCTTATTAAACGATTTTAAGCGGCGTTTGTGCTTGCTTTAAAGTCTGCCAACCGGGTGTATTATGGTAATTGTTGTAAAAAAACTGTGATACATAAAACCCGATTTTTAAAATCACATTTTTCTGACATTTACCATGACGGTCC
>Ga0302303_10001774_pt1 | contig 13594 bp, 7 predicted proteins | sample III_Palsa_E2_1_FD_194542 | JGI IMG/M metagenome (GOLD analysis project Ga0302303, IMG submission 194542) | Peat permafrost microbial communities from Stordalen Mire near Abisko, Sweden - III_Palsa_E2_1 | ecosystem: Environmental > Terrestrial > Soil > Palsa > Peat permafrost | place: Sweden... | reverse complement strand
GCCATCGGCAACATCATGCGCCGAGGCTATTACTTTATGTTTAATGAGTTGTTTTATTACCTGGTGCGTAGCGTATTCTTTATCTAAATCGAAATAAGGTGCAGGGGCGGCCAGTACTTTATGCCATGAGGCTAAGTATTGTGACGATGCGATATCATTAACCGATTCCCCAATCAAATAAATTAAATCGCCCGGCTGTTTAAAGTCCGAGGTCATTAAGGTGCTCATATCATCCATTACCCCCAACATACCAATAGTTGGCGTAGGGAAAACCGAACCGCCATCAGCCGATTGGTTGTAAAAACTCACATTACCGCCGGTAACCGGGGTTTCAAATTTAGTGCAAGCATTACTCATACCTTTTATAGCGCTTACAAATTGCCAGTAAACTTCGGGGTTATAAGGGTTGCCAAAATTTAGGCAATTGGTTATAGCCACCGGCTCGCCGCCTGCACAGGTAATGTTACGTGCAGCTTCGGCAACGGCAATTTCGCAGCCTTTTTGCGGGTCGGCATATACATAGCGGGAGTTGCAATCAACAGTTATCACAATGGCTTTATCCGTGCCCATAACAGCCACCACGGCCGCATCGCTGGGGCGATTGGTTGTCATGGTTGATACACCCACCATTGAATCGTACTGGTCGGTTACCCAGCGTTTAGAGGCAATATTGGGGTGCGATACTAAATGCTCGGCAACAGCTACCAAATCGGCAGGCTCCTGAACATCTTCTATCTTAAATTCCTGGTTCTTTTTAAAGTATGCGGGCTCTTTGTACTCACGCTCATAAACCGGCGCGCCGCCGCCTAAAACTAAATCGTCGGCAGGTACATCAGCAACCAATTGGCCGTTCATATAATACTCCAGACGCTGGGTATCGGTTACCTCGCCAATAATGGCGCAGTTTAAATCCCATTTATCAAATACAGCTTCCACTTCTTTTTCACGGCCTTTGTATACCACTATCAACATGCGCTCCTGCGATTCGGACAATAATATCTCAAAAGGCTTCATATTATCCTGGCGGGTAGGCACTTTATCCAAATAAATACGCATACCATGCTCACCTTTGGCCGACATCTCCGAATTCGAGCAGATAATACCTGCCGCACCCATATCCTGCATACCGACAACAGCGCCTGTTTTTATCACTTCGAGCGTAGCTTCCAGTAATAATTTTTCCTGGAAAGGGTCGCCTACCTGTACGGCGGGTAAATCGTTTACCGAATCTTCAGTAATATCTTTCGATGCAAAAGCCGCACCGTGAATACCATCCTTACCCGTTGCCGAGCCAACTATATAAACGGGGTTGCCCACGCCATAAGATGTGGCAGATACCGTTTCGCCGGCCTTTACAATCCCTGCCGAAAACGCGTTAACCAGCGGGTTAACGTTATAACATTCGTCAAAAAACAATTCGCCGCCTACGGTTGGTATGCCAAAAGCATTACCATAGTGGCTTATGCCTTTAACCACGCCCTTAACCAGCCATTTTGTGCGGTCGAGTGTAAGATCCCCAAAACGCAGCGAGTTTAGCTGTGCTATCGGCCTTGCACCCATGGTAAATATGTCGCGGTTGATACCGCCAACGCCTGTGGCTGCACCCTGGTAAGGTTCCAATGCTGATGGGTGGTTGTGCGATTCTATTTTAAAAGCACAGCCAATGCCGTCGCCTAAATCAACAAGGCCGGCATTTTCCTCGCCTGCTTTAGCCAGCATACGGGGGCCGTCTTTCGGTAAGGTTTTTAACCAGGTGATAGAGTTTTTGTATGAGCAATGTTCGCTCCACATTACCGAGAAGATAGACAGCTCGGTAAAGTTGGGCACGCGCCCCAATATTTCTTTTATGCGTTCAAACTCTTCGGGTAGTAAGCCTAAATCTTTGGCGGTTTCAACAGTGGTTAATTGCAGGTGCTCCAATGTGTTTTTGTTTATTTTGAAAGGATGCGCAAAATTAGAAAAAAAGACGGAAAGGTAAAAGGTTAAAGCAGAAAGGTTGATGCCAATGCGATTATAAATCAAACAAAAAAGGGCAAAAACAAAGGTTGTTACTCCTCCATTTTTGCCCTTGGCATCAGCTTATCTCCATTCACATCTGCTTTCCATCTTAAGCTTAACGCTTAATTATATTTTTGTCCCGGTGTTAGTCTGATAATTGAAAATTTATAGGGATGTTGTATTTCACGCGCACCGGCTGGCCATTTTGTATACCGGGTTTCCAGGCTGGTGCCAATTTTAGAACCCGTATAGCTTCCTCATCCATTCCGAAACCTGCACCACGCTCAACTTTAATGTCCGACAGGTGCCCATCCCGTTCAACAATAAAGCTTAACCATACGCGGCCTTCCCTTCCCTGGTCAACAGCCATATCCGGATAAACAAGGTTCTTTTGCAAAAACTTTTGCCATGCGACCGCGCCACCAAAAGGTTCGGGCATACGCTCAAGGCCTGCGGTGCCTACTGCCTCGCCGTTGCCCGGAGCGGCGGGTGTCCCGGGCCCAACACCAGGACCTGAAGAACCACCTTCAGTTCCTTTTATCGTACTCTTTATGTCAACCGGGCCAATAGCGCTTGTGGCTAACTGGGTTTTTGTTGGCGGTTCAACAGCAACCGGGTCGGGAGTTACAACCATAGGCGGGTTCCTAACTGTGTTAACAGGCGCAGACGGTGCCGGCAGTAAAATAACCCTGGCATGGTGTGCTGCAGCCGGCGGTGTTACCGGCGGTTTCGCAATATTAACCCGGCTTAAAACAACTACTGCAGTTTGCGGCATATCATGCGCAATTTGCGTTACCACAGGCTTAATAATAACCCCAATGATAAACGCCGATACGCCAATGCTTAAAAAAGCAATGCACATGGCCTTAATCATGTTGTTAGAATAATGCTGCCTTAATTCATAAGCGCCGTAAGCTTTGTTACGGTTGTCAAATACAAGCTCGAGCCACTCAGACTTGTACAAATCAAATTTGGAGATAAGCATGTTGATTGAAATTAAATTTCTTATAAAACGCTTATCACCTTTATGATATTTCATAAAACACTTAAAAACAGCCTATTTTAACCTTATTTAACAATACCTTGATTGTTTTATAAAAAAAGCCCTGTTTTGCAGGGCTGCAATTGTTAAAATAAGTGAAATTCATAGCTAAAAACTACCAATCCTTGGTGTTTATTACCTTCTTTTTTTCTGTTTTTGGCAGGGCCGAAGCCTTTATCATAAATACTTTTAACTGGTCGCCAAACTGTTTGCTAAAAGTGCCGGCCTGGTCAAGGCATTTATCCAGTTCGGTTTTATCCATTTTTGAGGCTGAATTTTCCAGCGGCACATCAATGCCTGCTTGCGGTATAGAGTTGCCATAACGATCGACTTTATATGGCGTAAATACAAAATCGGTAAGCCAGTAGCGGTATTTCTGATCCTTACATTCAATATAAAACGTATAGTTAATTTCGCCGTCAACGTGCTTAACCAGGGCGCCGCTTAGTATTAAAAACTTGCCGGTGCCCGTATAGTTACCGCTGGTTTGGGCTTTTTCAATTTTATTTTTGGGGTAGGCTGTTTTTAAAAAGTACAAAGCCCTATCCTGCAAGGTATCGGTAATTAATCCTGGCTGCTCAACCACCTGGTAATAAATATATTTATTTTGTTCGTTAAAAGATAGCAGGTCTTTTTGGGCAAATGCATTATGGGCAAAAACAATGCATATAAAAGCAATAAGTATTTTTTTCATGCTATAAAGATAAAAAGCCGCCCTGAAAAATCCGGGCGGCTTTAAATAAATATTTTAGTTTGGTTTTTTAGAAACCGTAAACTACCGCTAACACAAATTGTGTAGCTGATTTAGTTGGCTCAAATGAACCTGTAGTTGCATCATAAGTGCTGTTGGTAAAGGTTGAGTAAGCCAGTTTATTAACTTCATCAAGCCTTATTTCAGGAATAAAAGTTAACGGGCCTGTTTTGATGTTAGCCGATAAAGTTGAAGCTATAACAGAACCGCCTGGCAGTGGGCCTGCAGCAGCATAAGTTGATGCCGCGGTACCATTATCAGTTTTGAAATATTCTTCCCTTAAACCTAAAGTAACAACTTTTGAAACTGCTATTTGCGGATAAATAGCTATACCGCTAAAGCCTGCACTGTAGTGTGTGGTTGAATAAGTAGCAGCGTTTAAGCCTAATTTAAATGCGCTTGTAATTTGATAAGCGGTAGTTAAATCAAACTCGGTACCGGCGGTTGGGCCTGTGATAACGTTTAAGTAAGCAGTCCAGTTTTTAACCGGGGTAATAGTTAACTGTGCGCCAAAGTTTGATACATCATGTGATGATGAATAAGCATTCCATTCATCATTAAATATACCTGCCATTAAGCTAACATCAGGCGAGAAAGTGTAGGTTAATTTAAAACCTGCATTTTGGAACGGCCCGTTAGTAAACAAGTACGAAGTAGAGTAGTTAAAGTTTCCAAGCGGAGATATTACTTCATAACCTATAAAGGTTGACATATAACCTGCAGTTGCGCTTAATTTAGGCGTAAGGTTGTAGGAAATATATAAATTTTGAATATGCTCGCCTGCGCTTGGGATAGATTCGTCGCTGCGGGGGCCGAATGAAACTTCACCTACAAATGATGCATTGCCTACAGTTTTCTTTAAACCTAAATCAACCATGCCTATTGATACAGAATTGTTATCGGCAGCAAAGCTGGTAGGGATATTGTTATGACCCGAAAAGTCATCTTTATAGTAGGTATCTACCGAACCATACAGAACTAATGGGGCATCCTGCGTGGTTTTTACTGTATCCTGTGCTTTAGAGGTGTAAGCAAAGGCAGATGCAGTAAGTAATAAAAGTAAAAATTTCTTTTTCATGTTAAAATTGTTTGAGTTGGGTTGATTGAAAAATTAAATAGTTGGATTGATTGAAAAAAAACAGTTGATTAAGATCAGTTTTGTAATAGTATTTATCATGTACAGCACCCGGTACAAATCAGGAGCCGGCTTTGTTGTTTTTTTATTAAAGAATTGATAATCAATATTTTAATAAAAAAAATGTTGTTATTATTAAAACAAACTATCCCCAGCCCTGCCAAAATGGTAGGGTAAATTGATAATTTTGGAAGAATGAGGTTGTTAATTATAAACCCTTGTACGGCCTGCAGTTTTAATACAAACCGCACAAGGGCATTATATAAAAGAGTATTAAGCAGTTACTTTGCCTTTGTCGAATAAACCGCTAAGGGCTACATCGCCATCTTCAAAGTCGTAAACTGAAGCACCGTGGTCGAACATATCCAAACCACCTGGTCCTGATTCGCCATGCTCTTCAACACGTAGTTTCCAAGGATGTGGCAAGAACATAATCAGTCTCATCATTACCCAGGTTACAACAAATACTGAGATTGCTATAGTGAAAGTACCAAAGGCCTGTGCTTTTAATACGCTAAAGTCGCCTCCGTAAAATAAACCTTTAACTGGCGATGAATTATCAGCACCGGTAGCGGTTGGGCCACCAAACTGACCTGTAGCGAATAAACCTAATGAAAGCGTACCCCATATACCTGCAAAACCGTGTACGGGCACAGCACCCAGCGGATCATCAATACGCATGTACTCTAACAGGTGAACACCTGCAAATACTACGAAACCGGCAACACCACCTAATAAAGTTGCGCCAAGCGGGCTTACCCAGTAACAAGGGCAGGTAATAGCAACCAAACCCGCAAGGAAACCGTTTGTAGTGAAAGCCACATCAAATTTCCCTTTAGTTGGGCCCCACCATAAAGCAGCAAACATGGCTGTAACACCGCCGCCGCAGGCAGCAAGCGTAGTATTGGTAGCAACACGGCCAATACCTATCATATCCATAGCTGAAAGTGTTGAACCTGGGTTAAAACCATACCAGCCGAACCATAGGATGAAACCACCTACAGCACCAACCATTAAGTTGTTGCCCGGGGGCATCCCCCCGCCATCGCGGGCAAATACACGCCCTAAACGTGGCCCTAACACAACCGCGCCTGCCAGCGAAGCCATACCTCCTATAGTGTGTACAACTGTTGAACCTGCAAAATCGCGGAAGCCCTGGCCTAAGCTGGTCCAGAAATGTCCGGTTGAACCCATCACAGCTAACCAGCCATCAGGACCCCAGGCCCAGTGGCCAATAATTGGGTAGATGAAACCGGTTATACCGATAGAGTAAAGAATATCTCCACGGAAACCTGTACGGCCAATCATAGCGCCTGATACCACTGTTGAGCAGGTATCGGCAAAAGCGTACTGGAATATCCAGTGTGCGATGATCGGAACGCCGGTAGCAAGGTATGTATCGCTTGGGTTAAGTGCAGCACCTGCGAACGGCGCCCCGGTAGTATTCTGCAGGAAGAACCAGTGCATACCTATGAAACCGTTACCGTAGCTAAACATGAAAGCGTAACCGCAAGCATAGAATAACAAACCGCAAAGACAAGTATCAAAAATACACTCCATCAATACGTTTACAGTTTCGCGTTTGCGGGCAAAGCCTGCCTCAAGCATGGTGAAACCAGCCTGCATGGCAAATACTAAGAACGCTGCAACCAACGTCCAAACGGTGTTAATCGCATTCTCGGTGTTTGTTGTTGCCGCGATCATCGATCTCTGCAATGCTGATGTATCAACCTTTGCAACTACAGATGCAGCGTGTGCTGTAGTGCCAATAAGTCCCGGCAGCGTAAATATCGCTAACAGAACTGCAAATAGGCCGATCATTTTACCCGTTAAAATGGTCGCACCCAGCGCCCACTTGTCCCGCGTCAGTTCGCGAAACGAACTGAAGAGATTGTTCTTTGTAGTGTTTACTTTCATTGTTTTGTTTAATTTAGTTTGATTTGATTTGATTTATTTTGATTTGTTTGGTTTGAGAATTAATTGGGCATGGGATAAGCTCCTTTTTAAAAGGAATAATGCAATACTGGGCGATTATTTTTATCAAAAAATTCATAAAAACATTATTTTATTAAAAGTTTCCTAAAAATAGGGATGAATTTTAGTAAAAACAAATAATTACATCAAAAAAATTAAAATAATTTAAATATTTATCGAAATATCAAAAAACACACTAAAATAAACTGCCATTTTGATAACTTTTTAATTACAAACAAAACCAAATTACAAAAATCACAATTAAAAGTGTTTTAAATATGAATATTTAAGTGTTGTAGTTTTATTTTATGTGAAAATTTTCAATATCGCATCAAAATTTGTCATTAAATTAATCATTTTATTAAAAAAATCAGCGAAAAATCATTTTAAAAGTCAAAAAAATAACAAAAAGCAATATTTTTTCGATAGATAATCCCTTTATAGCGATATTTAATTTAAATGTTCATTATATAAATGATAATTCTATTTTTGATGTAAACCTTTTAAAAGCCCAGCAATGTCTAACATCCGATTTCAAGCACTTCGTGCCATACAAAACAGGGTAATACCCGAAGTAAAAATCCCTTCGCCAAAAATTTCTGATTTTTATGGCTCCCATGTTTTCGATAAAAAGAAAATGAAGGAATACCTATCTACCGATGCCTACCAGGGCATTATTAATTCGATAGAGAAAAACGAGGCTATCCCGCGCGATATGGCCGAGCAGGTTGCATCGGCTATGAAATCATGGGCAATTGGCAAAGGCGCTACACACTACACGCACTGGTTTCAGCCGCTTACCGGCACCACTGCCGAAAAGCACGATTCGTTTTTTGAGCCTACCGGCGATGGTGGCGCTATCGAAATATTTTCGGGCGATGCGCTGGCACAACAGGAACCTGACGCGTCGAGTTTCCCGAGCGGTGGCATACGCAATACTTTTGAAGCACGCGGCTATACCGCCTGGGACCCCTCATCCCCTGCCTTTATTATGGCCCGTACGCTTTGTATACCTACCGTATTTGTAAGCTACACCGGCGAAGCACTAGATTATAAGGTACCATTATTAAAGGCGCTTAGCGTACTGGATAAGGCTGCCGTGGATGTTTGCCATTATTTTGATAAAGGAATTGAAAAAGTGAATGCCTCATTAGGTATTGAGCAGGAATATTTTTTGGTTGATATAGCCTTATTTAATGCCCGCCCCGATTTGCACCTAACCGGGCGCACATTGTTTGGGCACATGTCGGCCAAGAACCAGCAGTTGGAAGATCATTATTTTGGGTCGATACCTGAACGGGTTTACGCCTTTATGCAGGATATGGAAACCGAAGCACTGCAACTGGGCATACCATTAAAAACACGCCATAATGAGGTTGCGCCATCGCAGTTTGAGTGCGCGCCTATATATGAAGAGATAAACCTGGCTATTGACCATAACCAATTGCTGATGGATATTATGGACCGCATAGCCAAACGCCATAATTTTAAAGTGCTACTGCATGAGAAACCTTATGCCGGCATTAATGGCTCGGGCAAGCACAATAACTGGTCGATGATTACCAATACGGGTAAAAACCTGTTATCGCCCGGCAAAACGCCTAAGAATAACCTCATGTTCCTTACCTTTTTTGTAAATACTATAAAAGCGGTATCAGAACATGCCGATTTATTGCGTGCATCCATCGCATCGGTAAACAACGACCACCGTTTAGGCGCCAACGAGGCCCCTCCTGCTATTATATCTATATTTTTAGGCAGTCAGCTAAGCGAAGTGCTTGATGAGATAGAAACATCGCGAATTAGCAAGATTATTAAGGATGATGCCATGCTTTGGCAGGGCATACCTAAAATACCGCAGATATTAAAAGACAATACCGACCGTAACCGTACCTCGCCTTTCGCCTTTACAGGTAATAAGTTTGAGCTGCGCGCCGTAGGCTCATCGGCCAACTCAGCATCGCCTATGACTATTTTGAATTTAATAGTAGCCGATCAGCTAAAAAAATTCAAAATTGATGTAGATAAACTGCTTAAAAAAGGCGAGAAAAAAGATGTAGCCATATTAACTGTTATTAAAAGGTATATAAAGGACTCGAAAAAGATACGCTTTGAAGGGAATGGTTATAGTGGCGAATGGGAAATAGAAGCCGAAGGCAGGGGTTTGGCCAATATTAAAACAACCCCCAAGGCACTGGATGCATTTTTAACCGAAAAAACAGAAGCACTATTTACAGAATCGAGTGTATTTACCCGCCGCGAGGCACATGCCCGCCACGAGGTACTGCTGGAAAGCTTTTACAAAAAACTACAAATTGAAGCCCGTGTAATGGGCGAACTGGCCAACAATATAATTATACCTGCAGCCATAACCTACCAAAGCCGACTGGTTGAAAATGTTAAAGGCTTGAGGGATATTGGCCTGGGGGCAGATACTTACCAGGTACAGCTGGAAATAATCAGCAAAATATCAGAACACATTAACGCCATACGCCTTGATGTGGAAAACATGATACAGGAACGCAAAAAGGCAAATAACATTGAAGATTTACGCGAGAAGGCTATAGCTTATGATGAAAAGGTGAAAACATACTTCCAGCCCATACGCTATCATGTTGATAAGCTGGAACAATTGGTTGACGATTCGTTATGGCCGCTGCCTAAGTTCAGGGAATTGTTATTTATATAACATGTCCCGGAAAGTTTATTTACTGCTGTTTTTTGTTATTAATGTATCCGTAGCTTATTCGCAATGCACAAGCGGCTCGGGAACGCCAATTGTAAATGAAACTTTTGGCGCGGGGCCAAATTTCGGGCCTGCCCTACCGGCATCAGTCACCAATATGCAGTATGTGGCCAATACATGCCCCGAGGATGGATCATACACCATTGTAAATTCAACCAGCAATTGTTATAGTGGCATCTGGCATTCGCTTACTGACCATACCGGCGATCCCAACGGTTATTTTATGCTTATTAACGCATCATATACGCCAAGTGACTTCTATATAGATACCGTGAAAAGCCTTTGTACCGGCACTACTTATGAATTTTCGGCATGGATTGTAAACATGTATGATACAGATGGCGGTATTGAGCCTAATATCACCTTTAGTATAGAGAAAACAGATGGCACTATTTTAAATACACATAATACCGAAGATATACCGGTAACAAACCCTGCCACCTGGGTAAAATACGGCTTCACTTTCACCACGCCTGCAGGTGTTTCGTCGGTAGTAATCAGGATGCACAATAATGCGCCCGGTGGCGACGGGAACGATTTGGCTCTTGATGATATTGGATTTAGTCCCGCAGGCCCAACTACTGTTATCAGCGCGCCGGGTGCAAAAAATGATACGCTTTATAACTATTGCTTTAATAAAACCGTCAGCTTAGCGCCAACAATTGGTAATTGCTATGTGCAAAACACCTATCAGTGGCAAAGCAGCGCCGATGGTACAACATGGGCTGATATCCCGAACGCAAGCAACGCTGATTATAACTTTACCGTACAAAATCCCGGCACACAATATTTCCGCCTAAACGTTGCAGAACAGGGCAATATAACTTCGGTTAATTGCCGGGTTAATTCAAATACATTAACTGTAGTATCTAAAAACTCAACGTCGCAAAATATACCGGCTACTATTTGTGCAAATCAAACTTACACACTCCCCTCGGGTAAAGTTGTTAATATTGCCGGCTTATACGCTGATACCGCCCGTAGCGCAGCAGGCTGCGACAGTCTTATAACCAATTTGAATTTAACAGTAAATGATATTCCTCAGCCCAATTTAGGCCCCGATTTAACCATTTGCTTTGGCGATACAACTACATTAACCCCCGGCACCTTCAGCAGTTATGTTTGGCAGGATAAAAGCACCCTGCCCTATTACAAGGCAAGCAAAGCCGGCAGGTATATAGTGAAGGTTTATAATGAAAATGGCTGTGAGGCTAGCGATACCCTACAATTACATCTCACTAATTGTAGCCCCATAAAAATACCCAATACCTTTTCGCCAAATGGCGATGGCATTAACGATACCTGGAACATACCACAGCTAACAATTTATAATGATATTACGGAGCAAATATTTAACCGTTACGGGCAGATAGTATTTAATACAAAAGGGCAATATATAGCCTGGGATGGCAAAGTTAACGGCAACCAGGCACCGGTTGGCACCTATTACTATATTATTAATGTGCCGGATATCAAGCAAAAATTTTCGGGCTGGTTATTGCTGGTGCGATAAGCTTACAAATGTGCAAACAAATCCGTTTCGCGGTGTTGTTTTATAATTTCTTCGCGGTATTGGGTAAGCAGGGTTGATTTTGAAATAAAGCCCATAAACACGCCATTATTTACTACGGGAAGCTGCCACACATCCAGCGCGTCGAAAACTTCCATCACATCGCTAACGGGCTGGTTATAATCAATTATGGTGGGTGGTGCCGTCATAATTTCCTGTACAGTAGCATCCGCAGGCTTTTGATTAAAAAGCTGCTTGCGTACCTGGTCCATTAATATAACACCTTCTAATTCACCATCATTATCTAAAACAGCAAAAATGTTAGCATTGCTTTTTGATAATACCGCGTAAAACTCACTTATTAAGGTATCCTTTTTCAAAGTCGTAAAATTCCTGTTGATAATGCTATCCAGCGGTATTGCATCCAGCATAGTATAATCCTGGTCGGGTCGTATGTTTTGTTCGTGTATCAGTTCTTTCCAATACATATTATAAGGGTTATATATGCGCGATATTACATAGGAGATAGATACCACAATCATCAAAGGAATAAATAGCACGTAGCCACCAGTTATCTCCGCTATCAGGAATATGGCAGTTAATGGCGCGTGCATAACCCCGCACAGGGCCCCGGCCATACCAACAGCAATAAAATTACTCACATTTAAGTGCACCAGCCCGGTTTGATTGGCAGTAAACGCCACAAACAAACCCAAAAAGGCTCCGGTAAACATGGTAGGAGCAAATGTACCGCCATTACCGCCCGAGCCGAGGGTAATGCCCGCAGCTATAATTTTCATAAAAACCAGGCAGGCAATAAAAACAATCATTACCAGGGGCTGCAAAAGCCAGTGTGCAAAATAGGTTTCGTTGCGTAAAGCGCTAATGTTTCCGTTTAATATCTCCTGCAAATGGGTGTAACCTTCGCCAAAAAGAGCGGGAAAGACCATTATCATTACCCCCAATAGTAAACCGCCGGCAATAGCGCGGGTATAGCGGTTGTAGTTTTTTAATATACCTTTTTCGAGTATACCGGCCATTTTTGAGATGTAAACCGATATCCAGCCGCTAAACAGGCCAAGTATTACATAAAAAGGCAGGGCATCTAACACCCAGCCGCCTGTTACCAGGTGAAACAACTGGCCCGAGTATAATAATTTTGATACCACCACCCCTGTTGCCGAGGCTATTAATAATGGAATAAATGTGGGTATGGTAATTTCGCCGATTAATATTTCTAATGAAAACAATACGCCGGCAATGGGACTGTTAAACACCGCGGCGAGGCCTGCAGATGCACCGGCCGCTATTAAAACCGTTTTTTCGTAAGGGCTTAGGTTGAAAACTTTTCCCGAATTAGAGCCAATTGCCGAGCCAATACATACAATAGGCGCTTCCAAACCTGCTGAACCGCCAAAACCTATAGTAAGTGAACTGGTAATAATTTGTGAGTACAAATTATTCACCTTTATATTTGACCGATTCTTTTTTATATTAATAATTATTTTGCCTATCCCCTTTTCAATATGGTCGCGATTTATCAGGTGCTGATAAGCAACTGTAAGTAAAATACCCAGCGCAGGCAAAAAAGCAAAGGCTATATGGTAATAAAGATGATTACCTATATTTTTACTAAGGGTTTCCATTAAACCCACAACGTATTTAAGCAGCACGGCAGCCAAGCCACCTAAAAGGCCAACAACTACACTACAATATATTAAAAAATTACGCCGGATATTGCGCCTTAGCCGCCATTGATTTATTTTGTCGGAAACCGTCTTGAACGCGCTTATATAGCCTGTGTATTGCAAAGTGTTGATTTTGGTATTAATAAAAATTATTAAGCAGTATATTTGCCCATGATTTCTCAGCAAAGGTATGATTTAAGAGGCGTATCTGCATCAAAAGATGATGTACATAATGCAATAAAAAACATAGATAAAGGCATTTTTCCGCAGGCATTTTGCAAAATAATTCCCGATATATTAACTAACGATGAGCAATATTGCAATATTATGCACGCCGATGGCGCGGGCACAAAATCGTCATTGGCTTATACTTACTGGAAAGAAACCGGCGATATTTCGGTTTGGCGCGGCATAGCGCAGGATGCCATTATCATGAACCTTGATGATTTGCTTTGCATAGGCGCGATAGATAATATCTTACTATCATCCACCATCGGCAGAAACAAAAATTTGATACCCGGCGAGGTTATTGCCGCCATTATAAACGGCACCGAAGAAATTTTGGCCGAATTAAGGGATGCGGGCATTGGTATTTACTCAACCGGCGGCGAAACAGCGGATGTGGGCGATTTGGTGCGCACTATTATAGTAGACTCGACCGTTACCTGCCGCATGAAGCGTGAAGATGTAATATCAAACCATAACATTAAACCCGGCGATGTAATTGTTGGCCTGGCATCATACGGACAG
>Ga0302303_10001771_pt1 | contig 13610 bp, 17 predicted proteins | sample III_Palsa_E2_1_FD_194542 | JGI IMG/M metagenome (GOLD analysis project Ga0302303, IMG submission 194542) | Peat permafrost microbial communities from Stordalen Mire near Abisko, Sweden - III_Palsa_E2_1 | ecosystem: Environmental > Terrestrial > Soil > Palsa > Peat permafrost | place: Sweden... | reverse complement strand
TGCAGGTACCGGTCTGCCTGGTCCTTAATGGCCTCTACCACCCTTGGATGCCGGTGCCCCACGTTACAGACGCTGATTCCTCCGATAAGGTCAATATACTGTTTGCCCTCCGCATCCCATAAATAAGATCCCTCTGCCTTCACAAAAGACAGCGCCAGAGGGGCATCCGAGGTCTGTGCAACGTGTTGCAGGAATAGTTGACGCTGGTCCATGAAGGGCAAAATTAGGTGTTGCGTTAACTTTTTCGTTTTTTTGAGAAAAAATATGCCAGTCATTCTGCCGGTCATGGGTGTTCAGCCTCAGTGGGGCGAAAATTGTTTTATCGCTCCGAATGCCACCATTGTGGGCGACGTCATTATGGGAGCGGATTGCAGCGTCTGGTTCAACGCCGTGATACGGGGAGACGTGAACAGTATTCGCATGGGAAACAAGGTCAATATCCAGGACGGGGCTGTGATCCACTGCACCTACCAAAAGACAAAGACCATTATAGGGAATAATGTCTCCATCGGACACAATGCGATCGTCCACGGATGTTCCATAGAGGATAACGTACTTATCGGAATGGGCGCCATTGTGATGGATAATGTAACCATAGGGAGCAATTCCATCGTTGCCGCAGGTGCAGTAGTACTGGAAGGTACCGTGATACAAAAGGGAGAGATCTATGCGGGAGTACCGGCCAAAAAGGTAAAAGACGTTCCCCAGGAACTGATTTCCGGGCAAATCGAGCGGATTGCAGAAAATTACCTCAAATACGCCGGCTGGTTCAAATAACGGACGGTGGGACGGGGCCAAAACTTGCCACTTTGGGTGATATTTCATATCTTGAATATCAATCCAACCATCCTGTCATGAAAACCTTACGGCTTTCGTTTATCAGTCTCATTTTTCTAGCAGCCTTTTACAGTTGCTCTCCTAAGTACGGGTGTCCTGCCAATGCCAGGAATACAGGTGCTGAAAATGCTGAGAACATTAAGCATCCCCCAAAGTTCAAGGGAGGCGGCAAGCTGGATTATTAACAGGTGCTAATACAGGTTTTCCGTAATCGAATCAAGGATATTCACATAACTCACGTACCGGTCTTCGGAGATCCGGCCTTCTCTCACGGCTTGTTTTACGGCACATTTAATCTCATCCAGGTGCATGCAGTTATTAAACTGGCAGTCCCCGAGGACGGCACGCATTTCAGGAAAATAATGCGAGAGCTCCTGTTTGGAGACGTCTATCAATCCAAACTCCCGCACGCCGGGCGTATCTATTATGGAGCCTCCGGAAGGCAGGTCAAACATTTCCGCAAATGTGGTCGTATGCATTCCTTTACCACTCCAATCGCTGACTTCATTGGTCCTTAACTTCATCTCGGGAAACAGGGCGTTAATAAAAGAAGATTTTCCCACGCCAGAGTGGCCGCTGAGTACGGTCACCTTATCTCTCAATCGTTCCCTGATCTCCGGGATACCCGTTCCTTCCAATACACTGGTTAGTAACACCGGGTAGCCGATCCGGGTATATATTGACGACCATGCGGAAAACAATTCCATTTCTTTATCCCTATATATGTCCGCCTTATTGAAAACCAGAACTGCAGGTACCCCATACATCTCGGCGGCAATCAAAAAACGATCTATGAAGCCCTGGGAAGTTTTGGGGTCCCTCAAAGTCGCGATCAGCATCAACTGGTCCAGGTTAGAGGCCACTATATGATGGTATCGCTTATTGTGCGGAGACTGACGCGTAATGTAATTGCGCCGGTCATGGATGGTAGTGATGATGGCCGAGTTCTCTCCTTCATTTTCTATTTCCATACTCACCTTGTCACCCACTGCCAAGGGGTTAGTGGAAGTGATATTGGCGATCTTAAACTTTCCCTTGGTACGCGCATTCCAAAACCGGCCTTCGGCTGACTTTGCCTGGTACCAGCTGCCCGTTGATTTATAAATCGTCGCCTCCATGTGATTTGCGTCCCCCGTGTCTATGGAAATTTACGAAGAATCGAGTACCTCAGCAACGCCTCCAGCGCCAGCAGCGCCAGCGCCACCAGGGCAAAGGGGATATAGACCTCGCTTACCTTTTCGTAGGTGGTGATCTCCACCTTCGACTTTTCTAATTGATCAATATTATGATAGATTTGTCCAAGGCTCGCATTATCCGTTGCCCGGAAATATTCTCCCCCTGTTGCGTCAGCGATCTCCTTAAGCAGCTTTTCATCGATACTGACCTTTTCCTGGGTCCTCGGCCCGCCCTGCTGCCCGGGCATGGAAGCATATCCATTCGTGCCGATACCTATCGTGTAAACACGGACATTCATAGCCCTGGCGATCTCTTTGGCCGTTTCAGGATCTATAAGCCCTCCGTTGTTCACCCCATCTGTCATGAGGATGACAATCTTGCTTTTTGACTGGCTGCTCTTTAGGCGTTCTACGCTGGTTGCCAGACCGGACCCAATGGCCGTTCCATCCTGTAACAACCCACTTCTAATGGTGTTCAACTGCTCGATCACGGCAGGGTGATCAGTAGTAAGGGGACAAACGGTAAAACTTTCCCCCGAAAAAATGACTACTCCTATCCGGTCCGTGGGCCGATGATTGACAAAATCAATGGCTTCCTGTTTGGCGGCCTCCATCCTGTTAGGCGTAAAGTCTTCGGACAGCATACTTCCGCTCACATCTATGCAGAGAATAATATCTAATCCTTCCCCGCTTACCTGCTCTTGCCGGTTACGGATCTGGGGTCGGGCCAGGGCCAGGATCAATCCCGTCATCGCCAGCAATCTAAAGACAAACAAAACGGGCACCATGGCGGTCTTGAAGGTAGATATCCCCTTTAGGTGCTTGATGGAGGATACCTGGAATGTTGCCTGTCGTCTCCGTTTGCTTTTGGTATTCCACAGTACCACTAGCGGCAATAATGCCAGCAGGGTAAATACCCAGGGATATGCAAAAGTGATATGTTGAAACCAGTTAAGGATCACGATGTCTTTTCTATTTTATGTAAGCTATCAATGGATTTCCGGATCTGCGTCCGTGCCTTGTCATACCAAACTTTTTCAGGAAAATAACGGGCAAATTTCACCGCGTCCCCCAACCTGAGCACTTCAGCCAGTTCTGAACGTTCTTCCGCACTCGTCATTAAATCAGGCAAATGCAAAAGGATATCGGTCGTCGTAAATTGGGAGGCTTTCCATCCAAATGCCCTGGTCAGGTAGCGCTTGAGGATATTGTCCAGGGAAACATAAAACCCCTTGATATCCGCAGACGCAACCGGAAGAGAGAGGGCATCCAGGGCCTGGATCGCTTCTTCGTAAGGAAGTATATTTGTCCGTGATGCAAACCTTGATCCGGTAACGGCTTTTGACCGGAGTGTCCGGATAAACAGGACCACCAGCACAATCAGTAACGCCGCAGAAAGGATAATGATCCACCAGGGTATGGCTACGCTTACGGGTATGATATCCTTGATATCCCGGATAGGATCCTGGGGCTTCATAGGCATATACCCAACGTCTATGGTCAGACTATCAGTGACGATGTTCGTACCGGGCAGGTCAAAGGAAGGAATCACCCAGCGGCCGCTATCGAAACTGGTAAGCGTAATAACCTGTTGTAATTGAGCAAGGTCTTTGTCAATGACCGTGTCTATTTTACTCCTGGAAATCACTTCGAAATGAGCCAATGAATCGGGAATATTGGCAAAGGTTAATGGATGCTGAGCCGCACGGACGGTCAAAGTCACCCGGATCGGTTCTCCGATCAAAATGGCCTGTTTATCAGCCGATATATCGGCTGATATGCCTGAAGGCACTGACTGGGCATATGCATTTACAGCCAGTAGAAGCACGGATATTACCATCCCTATATACAACAACTCTTTTCGCATGTTGGTCATCGATTCCTGTTGATGAAGAACTTCTGGAGCACCTTCACATAGTCTTCTCCCGTTCCTAAATGCAGCAGGTCTGCGCCCGCCTTAACAAATGTTTGCTTACACTGGTCGTTATACCGGTGAAATTGTTCCTGGTATTCTTTCCGGACAAAAGGGTTTGAAGTATCCACATACGCCACCGATCCCGTTTCAGCGTCCTCCACTTCCAGCAACCCTACATCAGGAAGGGTCATATCCATTTTGTCGTACACCTTGACGCCTATCACGTCGTGTTTCCTGGAAGCGACCCTCAGCGAGTCCTCATAAGTGTCATCCAGGAAATCGCTCAGGAGGAAGGCTATGCTCTTTTGCTTCAGGCTGTTATTAAGACAGCGGATGGCTTCCTGAATACGAGTGCCCTTCTGTTTGGGTTTGCTGGTCAGCATCTCCCTTACAATGTACAAAGCATGATCCCTGCCCTTACGGGGAGGTATATATTTCTCTATTTTATCTGAAAAAAAGATCACACCCACCTTATCATTGTTATTGATGGCGGCAAAAGTAATCACAGCCGAAACTTCAGTGATCAGGTCTTTTTTCCTTTGATAGGACGTTCCGAAAAGGGAGCTGGAGCTAACATCCACGAGCAAAAAAACAATGAGTTCCCTTTCTTCCTCAAAAATCTTACTGAACGGATGGGAGAAGCGGGCCGATACATTCCAGTCAATGAACCGGATATCGTCCCCGGGTTGGTATTCCCGTACTTCCTTAAAGCTCATACCCCTGCCCTTAAAAGCAGAATGATATTCCCCTTTAAAGAGGTGGTTGGACAGCTTCTTGCTTTTAATTTCCAGTTCCCTGACTTTCCTTATTATATCGGCTGTAGTCATTGTAGTGATTTGAATTAGCCGAAGCGCCCGGAGGCCGGCTTTTGCTTAGGCCTGTGGCCGCTTTATGGTACATTCACCGCCTTCAACACCTGATCAATGATATTTACCACATTCACATCTTCCGCTTCAGCCTCGTACGTCAGGCCTATGCGGTGCCTTAAAACATCATGGGCAATGGTCCGGATGTCTTCCGGTATTACATAAGCCCTCTTATTAAGGAAAGCGACCGCTTTCGAAGCGAGGGCAAGGTTGATCGACGCCCTGGGCGATCCGCCATAAGCAATGAGGGGCTTTAGTTTATCGAGCTTGTACTGGTCCGGAAAACGGGTGGCAAAAACGATGTCGAGGATGTAGTTTTCAATCTTTTCATCCATGTAGACCTGGCGCACCAGTTCTTTGGCGCGGATCAATTCCTGAATGGATACCACCGGCTGTATTTGAACATCCAGACCCTGCACATTCTGCCGGATGATACGCTGTTCTTCTTCCTTCGAAGGATAACCTACCACTACTTTGAGCATAAACCTATCCACCTGGGCTTCAGGCAGAGGGTAAGTCCCCTCTTGCTCTATTGGATTCTGAGTCGCCAGCACCAGGAAGGGATCATCCAGTTTATAACTGGTTTCTCCAATAGTGACCTGCCGTTCCTGCATCGCCTCCAGAAGGGCGCTTTGAACTTTGGCCGGGGCACGGTTGATCTCGTCAGCAAGTATAAAATTGGCAAAGATGGGGCCCTTACGGACTAGAAATTCAGCTTTTTGCTGGTTATAGATCATGGTGCCCACTACGTCGGCGGGCAGCAGATCAGGCGTAAACTGGATACGGCTGAACGCCGCATTTACTGCAAGGGACAAGGATTTGATAGACAGGGTCTTAGCGAGTCCGGGCACCCCTTCGAGGAGTACGTGACCGTTGCTCAGCAAGCCGATCAACAGGCGGTCTATCATAGACGTCTGCCCGACGATCACCTTATTGACTTCTACCCTAAGCCGGTCGATGAAAGCGCCGGCCGTTTGTATCTTTTCATTCACAAGCCGAATATCTTCAGCGGTTTGTAACATGTATATCGGTTTAAGACCCCAATATTAACAAATAATTCGTCTAAGAAGCCAGCATCCCTCCCAGGATAGGATTTTAACTATTTCAAAGCACACTTTTGTTAATTTGCAGTCTATGACGTTAGAACGAGATGAGTTGGCTCTGCGCTGGATACAATTGGAATCCAGTATGGTAGAACGCTTTGGAAAAAAGCCGGATCTGGATGCAATCCTTTTTCTCATAGGTATACAGGAGTTCGGACAATTCCGGCCCAAATTCTCCAAAGAAGAAAAACAAGACCTCATGCACGTGGCAGTATGCCATTTGCTGAGCAGTAGCGGGTACTATGCCCTGGATAAAGTGGATGCCGACGGCTGGCCTCATTACCGTCAGTTGAAAGCGCTTCCGGAGCTTCCCTTGCACCAACAGGAATACTTTATTAAAGACCATGTGCTGCTCTACTTTGATCAAAATGCCCTGCCTTCCCAAAACGATCCTCAATGACACTTCCCATTAGAGTCCGCTTACCAGTACTGATAATGTTATTGTCTGTGACTGCAGGTCTTTCCGCCAAGCCCAGAAGAATCAGGATAGTGACCAATTACGGAACCATCCTTGTGGAATTGTATGACCAAACTCCAAAGCACAGGGACAATTTTGTAAAGCTGGTCAGGAAGCATTTTTATGACAGCCTGCTATTTCACCGGGTGATCCCTAAATTCATGATCCAGGGAGGCGACCCAACCAGTAAACGCGCTGCCGGTACCGTGAAGCTGGGAGAGGGGGATGTTGGGTATACTGTGCCCGCCGAATTCGATACCACACTCTTTCATGTAAGAGGAGTCCTCGCCGCCGCCAGGGATGATAACCCTGCCAAGGCCAGCAGCGGATGCCAGTTCTATATCGTAGAAGGGAAAACGTATACCGACGCCGGATTGGATTCGTTAGAACGTAACAGGCTGGGCGGGAAAAAGATCCCCTTTTCCCATCGGGAAGTCTATAAAACAATAGGGGGAACCCCTTGGTTGGACATGAATTATACAGTGTTTGGAAAAGTGCTCAGCGGAATGGAAGTGGTGGATACCATCGCGGGTCTGAAAAGAGACGGGAATAACCGTCCATTAAGCGATGCACGTATGTTGAAGGTCCGCATTGTGAAAAAATTTTTATTTTTCTGAATGCGGCAAATTAGCCACCTTAGCGTCTCTTAAATTTTTTATTGACACATGCAATTCCCAGAGAACCTTCGTTATACGAAAGAACACGAATGGATTAGCCTTGAAGGCAATACGGCAACAATTGGTATTACCGACTTCGCTCAGAGCGAATTGGGAGATATCGTTTATGTTGAAGTTGAAACCAAAGGCAAGCCGCTCACTGCAGACGCGGTATTTGGCACTGTTGAAGCCGTCAAGACGGTGAGTGATCTTTTTCTCCCCTTGTCGGGCACCATTACGGAAGTAAATGCTATCCTGGAAAGCCAGCCTGAGCTGGTCAACAGCGACCCTTACGGGCAAGGGTGGATGGTAAAAATGACGGTGGATAATCCGGCCGATTTTGATCAATTGATGAGCGCAGAAGCATATAAAAGCCTGGTAGCCTAAAAGCGCTTTACAGGAAACCCACAGCAGTGTATGTTATATAAAATTTTAAAACAGGGCTACTGGTTGGCAGGATTATGGACCGTTTTTATATTTGTTTTACTGGTCATGCCTTCCAAAGATATTCCGTCCCCCTCCCTGCTGACAAGCATACATTTCGACAAATTTGTTCATTTTACTTTGTTTGGAACACTGGTCGCCCTTTGGACCATCCCATATGCTAGCCGGCATTCTACAGAAAGGAACACCCGTTTCTTTATATTGGTTTGCCTGGGCGCCTGCGCCTACGGAGCCACCATGGAATGGGTGCAGTTAGAGTTTACTCACGGAGATCGTGATTATGAAAACATGGATATTGTCGCCGATTCATTAGGCGCCATCACCAGCATGATCCTTAGCATGCTATGGGTAAAGAAGAAGAAAAGAGAAGGACGGGCCTGATATACCCCAAAATAAAAAGGCGCTTCGCGCCTTACCCAAAAAGGAAAGCCCCTGTAGAAACAGGGGCCGCTTCACCAAAACTAACTGCTTATGAGAAAATTGACTGCTTGCTTATTTAAAATATAGATTCAAATACAAAGCCAAAGTTTAAAAATCTTATGTTAAGAAAAGCCTAATCTATTGTTTCCTTGTATTATCCTTTTATAACCACTACCATTCTACGTTTCTTCTAAAACTTTGCTGCTGAATTGTATTGCTAAATCCTTTATGCAAATATACTCCGATTTCGATCTGTAAGGTGTCAAAATTTTGTTATAGAATGTCTCTTGCTCACTCATTTAACAATTAGCATACCTGCACTATCAAGTTACGTCGAATTCGCAGGAAATAAAATAGCAATGGAAAATATTTAATGTTAAAATCCGTGTATTTATGTCCACAATGCGGAATTATTTGCCCCACAGAAAAGCCCGGTTTCCCGGGCTCAATGCAATTATTTGATTACCAATTATTTATGTATTTGCCATCATTTCTGCATTTTCTGCAAACTGCAGGGCATCAATGAATTCCTGGATTTCCCCATTGATCACATCATCCAGGTTATAGACAGTAAGGTTGATACGGTGATCGGTAACCCTTCCCTGGGGCCAGTTGTAAGTCCGTATCTTGGCGCTCCTGTCCCCTGTACTCACCAGGCTCTTACGGCGCCTGGATATTTCCTCTTCCTGCTTGCGGACTTCTTCCTCGTACAATTTGGTACGCATCATCTGCATCGCCTTTTCCCTATTGCCTAACTGAGTCCTCTCTGTCTGGCACATAACAACCGTGCCCGTGGGTATATGCGTAAGGATCACTTTCGTTTCAACCTTGTTCACGTTTTGGCCACCCGCACCGCCGCTCCTGGCAGTCTCCATCTTTACGTCACTATCCCTCAATTCAAAATCCACTTCCTCCGCTTCAGGCATCACCGCTACTGTCGCAGCGGAAGTATGCACCCTTCCGCTTGCCTCTGTAGCCGGAACCCTTTGCACCCGGTGGACCCCGCTCTCAAATTTAAGGGTGCCGTATACATCATCTCCGATGACTTCTACATTGACTTCTTTGTATCCTCCTGCAGTTCCTTCGGTTTCACTCAGAATGGATGTTTGAAAACCTCTTTTCTCACAATACCTGATGTACATACGCAATAGATCACCGGCGAACAGGGACGCTTCGTCCCCCCCGGTACCCGCCCTTATTTCAAGGATAGCATTTTTTTCATCCTGTGGGTCCTTGGGAATGAGCATCCGCCTGATCTTTGCTTCCAATTCCACTTTCCGGGTCTCCAGGTCTTCGGTTTCCCCCTTTGCCAGGTCCCTTAGCTCTTCATCATCTCCGTACAACGCTTCCCTGTTGAATTCAATGTCGCTCAGGAGACGACGGTAGTCATCATAGGCCTTTACAATTTTTTCCAGGCCTCGGTATTCCTTACTCAACTTGCTGAAGCGGGCATTGTTCTTTACCACTTCCGGATTGGTCAGGGCTACCCCCGTATCTTCAAATTTCGCCTTTATGGCTTCCAGTTTATCTAACATACCTTTATACGGTTTTCTACCGGCCCATTTTCCGGCCGGCAGGCCGCAAAAATAATCAATTGGTATGGGATACAGGAAAATACAAGCCGATAGACTGTTTGACGGCGAAAAGATATGGGATTCCCCGGCGGTCCTTATCTGCTCCGATACGGGCATAATAGAGGCCATCCTGTCAGAAGAAGACGCTGGTGAAGGCATTGAACGGCACGAAGGTTTGCTCTGCCCCGGATTCGTCAATACCCACTGTCACCTGGAATTATCCCATATGGCTGGCGTTATACCACCACATTCGGGGATGATTGACTTCCTGCTCCAGGTCATGGGCATGCGGGGGGAAGGTGGTGTGGCAGATCCTAATTCCGCTGCCCGGGCAGCGGATCAACAGATGCAGGCAGGTGGGATCGTAGCCGTAGGCGATATTTCCAATAATATCAGTTCCCTTCCCGTCAAAGCGGGCAGTTCCTTATATTATCACAACTTTATAGAAGTGTCCGGTTTTAATCCGGACAGGGCGGAGGACCGTCTTCAGCAAGCCAGACAGGTATATAACGGCATGAGCAGGGTATTTGGGGAAGACTGTGTCAGTTTAGTTCCCCATGCGCCCTATTCAGTATCAAAACCGCTCTTTGAGGCTCTTAACACAGCCGGTCAGCACAAATGCCTCAGCATTCACAACCAGGAAAGTGAGGCCGAAAACCAGTTTTATCAATCAAAGGAGGGAGACTTCTTACGATTGTATGCCACACTCGGATTAAACCTGGATTTCTTTTCTCCCTACCGCGCCAGTAGTCTTGGCACTTATATTCCATGGCTATCCCTTCCCGGCTCCATTCTACTGGTCCATAATATGGCTACTTCCAGGGCCGATATAGCGCTTGCCCAGGCTCAGGCGGCAGCATTGCGTCAGGAACATTTCTGGTGCCTTTGCCCAAGGGCTAATCTGTATATCCAGCAGTCCCTTCCTCCTGTATCATTACTCAGGGAAGCAGGTTGTACCATAACCCTGGGCACCGATAGCCTGGCGTCTAATGAGTCTTTAAGTATCCTTGCCGAAATGAAGACAATCGGGGACCATTTTCCTGAAATCCCCCTGTCGGAATTGCTGCAATGGGCAACCGCAAACGGATCAAAAGCCCTTCATATTGCAGACCGTTTCGGGAAATTCGACCCGGGCAAACAACCTGGTATTCTCTTAATCAGGCGCCTGGATGAAGACAAAATAACTGAAAACACCTCGGTCAGCCGGTGGTTGTAGGCGCCATTTTTCTGTTAATGATCGCCATCACTACGTAAGGTACCGGGGAAATCAGGAATTCGTACAGGCTCGTTCCCATATGAAGCAGAAAAGGAGGTATCCCGGTGAACCATCCGAGAATACCCATTAAAACGAGCAGAACTGCAACCAGCGCATACAAAGAATGCCATATCTGCATCAGCCAGTCCGGGCATCTTTTTCTAAAGGCGAATACTCCCATTCCGTAAACGACGAGGAACACGACGAATCTGATGACATGCCTCACCCATTTTGAAGTGGCGTCCATGTATTCGGCTGTAACCAACCAAACGTTATACAGGGAATAGAGAATAATGATTGACAACAGCCCTACAAAAAAGAAGAGTTGCCTCTTATTGTCAGCACGCGTCATTCCACCTTAAGCTTTTGGGATAATGCCTGACGCCTGGAGAAGATATACCATAACCAGAAAATGAATCCATAGGTAATAAATGTAAAAAAATAATGATGGGAGAAATATACGTACTGAGGATGGTGCAGGTAAATCATCACTAGGGCAGAACAGCGAAGGACGTTCACAACGAAAATAGAAACAATGCCTCCGACAATGAAGGTGATCTTTCTGTACACGCCGGCCGGTATACAAATAATGAACGCTGCATAGAGCACCATTAATTCCAACCCATTACATACGTCGGCTATCATCAATACCCTTTGATCACCCAAATAGATATTCATCACATTTTCCGAAAAAGGCTGTCCGTCCAACTGGGTGCGGTTTATTTCTCCTTTAACGGAATAGGGGGCGCCATGGCTTGAAAAGTTCAATATTTTTGCTGTACTCACTCCGATAGAATAAGTAAGCGGTCTATCCAATGTCCTGTTAGGCAAAAGGATCAACAGATATAACAATTTCCACGCGGTGAATAACACCGCGGCCTTAAGCAGGAATAATTTTACCGGTACGGGAATTTGTTTCCACTTTTCAGGAATGCCCATCGGCTGCTAGCTGGGGTAGCTATTTTGCTGCTTCCTCGCCTTATTGGTATCGATAGCCAGCTTTACACCCAGGCCGACTCCGGCAATGAGCAAAAGGACTATCCCTCCGTTCAGGGGAACACTGGGAGGAATCGCCACGTCCCTGCGGTCTCCGTCACGTCCTCCGTCTCTGTCACGGCGATCCCTATCACCGGCATTGGCGCGGGAAAGGCTTAAAACGGGAACCAAAAAAAGGGCAAGGAGTAAGAGGGAGGCAAACTTCTTCATACAATCAAAATAAAGGTGGTTAAAAGAATAGGCAGCTTCATGAGTAAACTACACAAAGTCTCAACCAATGTACAAAAAGATTGATAAACTTGTCAGATTACTTCGTCAAATAACATATGAAAATAAAACATATTTATAAAGCAAACTACCCGAGTATATCCTGCAAAACAGGAAGCGATTTGAGCAATCCGAAATCTGAAATATGCAAAGCATAAAAGGATTGGTAAGCCTGGAGTAATGTCCGCCTCAGCTCCCTGTTCAAACGAATCTCCCTCAGTTTGGCAATGGTGTCGGCTTCGAGCAGCAGGTAAGTGGCTTCACTCAGGTATCCTTCCAGGAAATACCCGTGCGTTGGCCGTTCAGCAGTGAACAGGCCTTCCTGGAGATCCAGGACGGCGGTTTCCCCCGTATATCTTCCCCCTATACGAAACCCAAGGTGAGTTGCCAGTGCAAGTGTAAAATGAAGTGCATAATTAGCCGCCGTAACGTCGTCGGCGCCATCCAGATGGACGAGAGAAGATTCTATGAAATCGTATAATTCGGGATTGGATTCGGGCTGTTTCAGGCATTTTTGTAACATTTCCATCATGTACATGACAAGAGTCGTCTTGATGATGCCGGTATATATCTCCTGGTATAAATAACTCCACTTGTACTCCTTGATGCGTTGCAAATTCTTCTGGTCCTGGTGATATACGATCATGTCCAGGATGGCTGCCGGTTGGAACATTCCTGCTTTAGTACCTCCTTTTTTTTCCGTTCTCACCCCGTTTACGATATAAGACTGCACCCCGAATAATTCGGTGTATATGAGGACAATCAAGCTGGTATCCCCATACTTAACCGCGCGTAAAACAATGCCCTTTGTAGAATTTAACATAGGTCTCTAATGAATGAACACAATCTTGGCAGCTACCTTTTGCTGGTTATTTTCATCCGCTATTAAAACGAGGTAAACGCCCGAAGCCACCCGGTTACCGGAGTAATCATTCCCGTTCCATACCGCTTGCCCCCCAAGGGCACGCGTTTGATAGACAAGACGCCCGTTCATTTCAGTGATCTTGACAAAGGCATTGTCCGGCACCCCCCTGATGGCAATGGTACCAGAATATCCGGGAGGAACGGGGTTCGGAAAAACCAATAGGTTATTCGTCCCTGCAGCAGCTACTGTAGCTGTACCCCGGTAGGAGCACATCCCTTCCGGTGTACTGAAAAAAACCTCTCCGGTCGTTCCGTCAATCCCTATTGAATTGACCGTATCGTTAAACAGAGGGCTGTTCTGCGTCGTAAGGTTGGTAATCACATTCTCCCCATCCTCGCTGATCAGCCATGCGCCCGTATTGGTCCCTACCCATTTCCGGTCCGCTCCGTCCACGGCAATACTAAGGACCTGTTGCCCCTGGAACAGGTATCCTGCAAAAGCATCCTGCTGGACAATGGGAAGGGTCGCATCACAACCGCCTGAAAATATGGATGATCCGCACTCTACTACCGCAATACCGCTATTGGTTCCCATCCACACCAGGCCCTGCTGGTCAGTCACCAGGCAGTTCACCGTTGGATCTGGCAGGTTGCCAAGGCCGGCCCCTTGTTGATAGGATTTCCATTGATTAGTGGCGGGATTGAAACACAATGCCCCATACCCCGGCGCGGCAATGATCCAGCAATAATGGTAATTGTCCGTGATCACCTTCCCTAATTG
>Ga0302303_10001769_pt1 | contig 13617 bp, 17 predicted proteins | sample III_Palsa_E2_1_FD_194542 | JGI IMG/M metagenome (GOLD analysis project Ga0302303, IMG submission 194542) | Peat permafrost microbial communities from Stordalen Mire near Abisko, Sweden - III_Palsa_E2_1 | ecosystem: Environmental > Terrestrial > Soil > Palsa > Peat permafrost | place: Sweden... | reverse complement strand
AATATGCCTACACTGGGTGAACGCAAGCCTGAGTTGTCACAGGTAAGGGTTACGAATTTGGCAGGTAAAGGTCAGCCGGCCACCTCCTCGGGGGGGACCGCCGGAAGCACTTCGGCCTCGGGCAAGAAAACTGAAAATAGTACGCAGGAGTATATGAAGAGCATGCAAAGCGATGCTCCAGCCTGCAGTACCTGTGGTCACATCACCGTTCGCAGCGGGACCTGCTATAAATGTTTGAATTGTGGCAATAGTATGGGTTGCAGTTAACCGGGCATTGGAATGCCCTGGCCGTTAAGGCCCAATAAAATGAGTCTGGGAGACTACTGATACATATTTGGGTCGAGAGGGCCCCCTGGGAAGGGGGCCCTCATTTTGGCGGGATGTTGCGAAGGTTTGAATATCGCAATATCCCGCCAAAATCTTCTAATAATGGGGCCGGAGGCCCTGCCCCCTGGGAAGGGGGCCCTCATTTTGGCGGGATGTTGCGAAGGTTTGAATATCGCAATATCCCGCCAAAATCTTCTAATAATGGGGCCGGAGGCCCTGCCCCCTGGGAAGGGGGCCCTCATTTTGGCGGGATGTTGCGAAGGTTTGAATATCGCAATATCCCGCCAAAATCTTCTATACATATTTGGGTCGAGAGGGCCCCCTGGGAAGGGGGCCCTCATTTTGGCGGGATGTTGCGAAGGTTTGAATATCGCGATGTTATTTTCCCTTTTTCTTGGGCGGCAGGTCAGCGATGATCCTCTTGAATAAATCCTCCGCAGAAATGTCAAACAATTGAGACATAAAGATCAATTCCCTTAAAGTGAACGTATCGGGCAACGCCACTTTTCGGGTGAAGGTCTGGTAATTCATTCCCATGTCCTGGCATACTACCGTCCTTGGAATTATTTCAAAAATTTCCTTGAAACTGGAAATACTGTCTACTGCTACCATGCTTTTTACGGCATTATACCTTTTGTCTTTTGGCATTATGTATAAATTATGTCTTTCAAAATAACAAGATTATTAATTCATAACCATAAAGTTGTAATAAGTAAGGTATATATGTTTGTACAATATATTTATTAAGTAGAAGTTAATATATAATTACATCAAAAATGAAATATTTATTACTTTACACCATAGCTAAATAGTCAATTTCTGAATGTTATGGTTGGCGGATCCGGGCAATACATGTATGTTGAGACTTGTAGCTCAGACGAAGCGTTGGTGATCGCACTTAAAAATGATAATGTTTGCGCTTTCCGATGCTTGATCGGCAAGCATCAGGACGCTTTATACAGGGTGGCTTCGATGATGACGGGAGATCGTATTGCTGCCATGGAATTATCGACGGACGTATTTGCCATGGTATGGGCAAAACGGAAGGAGATACCAGAATGGATTCCTTTCAGGTATTATGCAAGACACCTTGCGCATAGGCTCAACGCTTCTAAATGATCAGGTAACTAATATTTCTTTTTCTTATGCAACAGAGGCTATTTAAGGGAGTCTCATCACTGGTGGTCTTTTCTTTTAAATACAGGGCTATCGATTCCAGGCGCTGTGTAAACTACCTGAAGGCAGGTAAGCCATCGGCTATGGGGCAGATTAAAAGGACTTTTGGAGTCTCACTATTATATGTGGCTTCGGAGCTCCTGCCAAAAGACGCCGCCAAACAAGAGGCCATGGATATTACATTAGGGGCCTTTAGACACCTATGGAATAATCGGGAGCTCATGCGTGACCCGGTTCATGTAAAGATATTCTTGCACAGGTATGTCCTGGATGCCTGCAGGCAGATCAATCCGGGAATGGATAAACAGTCTGCCCTGAGTATCATAGCTTTTGCAGAAGTGGCAAGGTTGATGAAGGAGACGATGCAGTCCTTACCTAAAAAATTCCAGCCATTTTATGAGATGAAGTTCATGTTCAGAAATTCAGATGATGAGATTGCCCTGGCGCTTTCTATCCCTCTTGAAAAAATAGATGAGTATTGCCGGGAAGTGCGCGCCCTCATCGGTAACACTCCCGAGTGGGGGTAGGCCACGCTGTGTAGGAAATGCCCTGTGCAGAAAAAGAAAGAGCCCATTTCAAAAGAAATGGGCTCGTATCAGCATTACAACGAATAAAGAAACAACTTAGTGGGCGTCTACAGGCATGGCCACCGTACCCTTTTTGAATTTCTGCAGGAAAATCATCGGAATACAAAGCAGTACAAAGAAGCCAACCAACAGGTAGACGTCATTATAAGTGGTTAGCATACCCTGCTTTGTCACTGCTCCTTCCATGGCGCCGGTGGCCATGGACTGGGCCTGTTGCAAGGAAAACCCTTTTGCCACGAAGCTTTGCGTATAGGTACTGTACCGTTGATTGTAAGCCGGATTATAGACATTAATATTTTCCAGCAATATATTTCGGTTAATCGCGCCCTTGATATGGATAATAGTGGTAATGATGGCAATTCCGAATGATCCTCCCAATTGACGCATCATATTGTTCAGCCCCGTACCCTGCCCTATCTCCGGCCCTTTCAGGTCCTGAATGGCCAGTGTGGTGAGGGGTACAAACAACACCGCCATCCCTACTCCCCGGATAATGAGCGGCCAGAAAAAGTCCCCTGTACCGGATTCCAGATTGGAATTGTTCAGCATCCAGCAGAATATAAAGAACAGGAAGAATCCAATGGCAGAAAGGATCTGCGCGGGTACCCTCCTTTTGAGCATGACCCCCACAAAAGGCATCATACAAATGGTGGCGAGCCCCCCCGGGAACAAGATTAAGCCGGTTTGCTGCGCGGTGAAGCCCAGGAGGGTCTGGCAGAACACAGGAAATATGAAGGTCGATCCGTATAAGGCCACCCCTAGTACAAAGGAGGTAAAAATCCCTATGGTAAAACTCCGGTGTCGCAGGATCTTAAAGTTAACAATGGGAAAATCAATGCTAAGTTCTCTCCAGACAAAACAAATAACACCCAGCACGGTTGTAAGGGTCAAGAGGGAAATATACCAGGTCTGGAACCAGTCTTTGTCTTCCCCTTTCTCAAGGACTACTTGCAGGGATCCTACGGCTATTGCCAGGAAGAGGATACCCCACCAGTCGATCCTTTTGCCCTTCCCATATTTAGGCGATTCCTTCACGAAGGTCGATACGCAGAAGGCGGCAATGGCCCCCACAGGAATATTTACATAAAATATCCATTGCCAGGAAATATTATCCGTGATAAAGCCACCAATGGTCGGTCCTACCGTCGGCCCTACGACGGCGCCAAGGCCGAACAGGGCGGTCGCCATCCCGACTTCGGCAGGAGGCCAGGTTTCCAGTAGAATGGCCTGGGCAGTGGATATAAGGCCTCCGCCGGCCAGCCCCTGCAGGAGCCTGAAAGCGATCAGTTCTGAAAGGCTATGGGCATTTCCGCACAGAAAGGACGCGATAGTGAACACGATAATGGACGCCAGGAAGTAATTCTTCCGCCCAAACCGATCTCCCAGCCACCCTGACATTGGCAGGATGATCACATTTGCCACGGCGTACCCGGTGATGATCCAGTTGGCGTCTTCCAGGGTGGCGCCCAGGTTTCCCATGATATTAGGCAGCGCCACGTTCACTATCGTAGTATCGATCAATTCCAGCAGAGCAGCGGTAATCACCGTAATGGTGATGATCCATCTTCTAAAACCATATTCTGCCATAAAAATAAATTCAAATCACTAAATAAATAAAATGCAGTAGATGAATGTCACACCCTACTTGGTATGCACCGTCACCTTCACGCTCATGCCCGAACGTAACTTGCTCATCGTCGCACTATCTGCTTCTATCTTAATCCTAACAGGAACACGTTGGACCACTTTCACAAAATTGCCCGTGGCGTTGTCGGGAGGAAGCAAAGAGAACTTGGCGCCGGTGGCTCCGGAAAATGACTCAATGACACCCGGAACCGTTTGATCGGGGAATGCATCCACTACGATATCAACCTTCTGATTCAGGCGCAGGTCATTCATCTGCGTTTCCTTAAAATTACCGGTAACATAAAGGTCGCTATGCACGATGGAGAACATCGGATTGCCTGCCTGTACCAATTGGCCGATCTGTATATTACGCTTTGATACAATACCGCTGACAGGTGCAATGATCACTGTATAGGATAATTGCAATTTGGCATACTCGATATCCGCTTTGCGGGTATCCAGCAAGGAGGCGGTAGCAGTGGTCTGCTGTTCGCTGGTATTGACCCTTTGATCAATGACGGGTATCTGGCTTTTTGCTGCATCCAGGGCGGCCTGGGCAGATTCTTTATCCGCGGTAGCCTGGTCCAGTTGCGCTTTTGTAATGGCGTGATCGTTGTAAAGATTCTGGAAACGGTCAAAGTCCTGTGTGGCCTTCCAGAGGTGGACTTGGGCTTCTTCCACATTGGCCTTCTGCACCCCGAAATTGGAGCGGGTTTCCGCAATGGTAGCCTTGTAGGCGTTTACATTTTTAGTAGCGGAATTCAAGGCTGCTACAGCCTGATCCAGTTTGATCTTATAATCCTGGTCGTCCAGGATCACCAGGGTATCCCCTGCATGAACGTATTGGTTATCTACGAAACGGATTTCTTTCACGTAACCTGGTACCCTGGGGATCACAGGGCTGATATCCCCATCTATCTGTGCATCATCCGTTTCTTCGTGGCTTTGCAGGAAGATGTATTCCTTGAGGGTGAAGCCTAATGCAGCGACTAATACCAACCCGAGTATGATCGGGAAGATGAGTTTCTTTTTGCTTTTTTGGGGCGTTGTACTTTGTTCCATATAAAAAGGCGGTTTTGAGCGTGTAAAAAAAGTTAGACTTAGAGGTGAATATTCCCGGTTGATTTTAATAAGGCGTAATAAGCAATGGTGGCATCCGACTTGGCCAGTTCGAGATTGATGCGAGCCTGGTATAACAGGGTTTGGGCATCAATGCGGTCGGTGGTGGTCACCAGGCTATTTTGAAATTTGGATTCTGTGATCCTTTCATTTTCCGTGGCCTGGTCTACAGCGTCCTGTAATACCTTTATTTCTTCCAGGGCCTGCAGGTAACCGATGAAGTATTGATGCACGTCCTTGTGCACGTCATCCAAGGTTTGGTCTCTGCTGGTCAGCACTTCCTGTTTCTCAACGGCAGCCTGCCTTTCCTTGTTCTTGTTGGTATAAAGTGTTCCGATGTCCCAGGAGACGCCCAATCCGAGTGTAACCGGCGCTAACACCGTATTACCTGTGGGAATCACTTTCCCTGTAGGATTGATATAGTACATGCCGGCGTTGGCAGCCAAAGTAGGTAGCCTTTGGTCATGGATCTTTTTGATCGTGATATCCGCCAGCTTATCCTGGTAGGACAGATCCAGCAATTCCCTGCGGCTGGTTTCTGCCTGTTGCAATAAGTCTGTAAACACAGGGTGTTCATCCAGCCTGTAGTTTACATCCGATAGGACAATCTCCGTCGTATCCGGGAGGCCCAGGAGGATGTTCATGTTATAATTGGCAATCATCCGGTTGTTCTCCAGTTCGATCTCGTTAAGTTGAATCCTGGATTTCTGCAATTGAAACCGCAGGACATCATTTTTTGTGGCCAACCCCTGTCCCTCGTACTTGGTGATTTCGGACAGCTTCTGATCTACATCCTGCATGTTTTGCTTTACAACCGTTTGGTTCTGCAGGATCTTATTGTAGTTGAGGTACTCGCCAATGATAAGGTAGGTCACGTCTTCTTTGTCCTTATCAGCGTCCAGGTGGCTTAATTGTACCAGCAGGTCGGCTGATTTTTTGGCATATTTGAATTGATTACCGGCAAAAATTGGCTCGCTTACGGAAACGGTTCCCAGGTAAGCAGGGAAATCAAACGGCAGATCCAGCGGTTTCTGCGTAAATCCGGGAATATTGACGGTGCGCGCCAGCATCAAGGCATGCAGGTACTGAAAGCTCACCTTTGCCGAAGGCAGGGCGAGGTCTTTGGCTTGGCCCAGGCGGGTCATCGCCTCTTCAATTTTGTTTTTTGATTGCCTAAGCTGCTTGCTGTTGTCAATCCCTAATTTCACGGCATCCGCCAGCGACAGAACGCGGGGCGACTGAGCCATGATACCGGGGAGGCCGAGCAGCAGGAAGGTCAGCGCTAAAAGTGTTTGCTTCATATAAACCAGGTTTCTATTTGAAATACGGTGTGTCATGATTTGTGTATGCTTAAGTGGGCGGTGATCAAATCCTTTAAGTGGTTCTTGAGGCGGTCGGACAATTCCTTTGAATAAACATTCGGGTCAGATGGGCCAAGATTTAGGATCTTGCAATAGAAGTCCTTTGAGAGGGTCATCTGGGAAATGGTTCCGAAAAGGGTGCCCATCGTCATTTCTATGTCCACTTTCCTGAACGCCCCTAATTTCTCTCCATCCTGAAGGATTTTTCGGACCTGTTCCAGGTTCTTCCCCTTCATCCGCATCATCATTTCCTTTAATTCAGTGGAATGCAGGGTGGAAAATTGCCGGGTAATGATATTATGGAAACGGTGATTTGAAAATATACGGTCAACGTAAAAATCAATTAGCTTGTATATTTTCCCCATGGGCGCCAGGTTTTCATCACTGACGAGTTCTTCCAATACATCTGTAACATACCCGGAACGGAAATCAACCAGGGCTTCAAACAATTTTTCCTTCGATCCGAAATAGTAAGAGATCATGGCCAGGTTGACTCCCGCCAGATGTGCGATATCCCTTACGGAAGTACCGTCAAAGCCCTTTTCTGCAAAGAGCTCTTCAGCCGCAATTAATATCTGAGATCTTTTATCCATGGGATGTATCCTTATTTTGAATTTGCCGGCACAAAGTTAAACGATCGTTTAAATTAAACGTTTGTTTAACCCTGTCATTTTAGTTAACGATTTGTTAAATCTTTACCGCTATTGACAATTAACAAATTAGAAACTGTTCCCGGAAAGGCAACGGTAAAAAACGGGCAATTATATTTTCCTTTTACCTTAGCGCCATGCAAATTGAGTTTTCCTATAACAAGGCTCAGGTTATCCAGGCTCTTCGCTATCACTTTATTACGCGTAGAGAAGTCAGACTCCTGATGATCCTTGTAAACGTCTTTGCGATCTTTTCGGCTGTCTTAATTTATTTAAAGAGGGTATATCCCCTGGCTTTCCTGGTAAGTTCTATGTTGTGGATGGTCTTGATGGCTTCGTTTTGGTTCTTTCTTCCTTATTCCGTTTATAGAAAAGAGCGCACATTTAAGGATCATTTCCGGGCGACCCTGGAAGACCAGCATTTTTTTATAACCAATAAAGTAGGGGGACGGAGCTGGGCCTGGCGGGAATTCAGCAATTACCTGGAGACGCCTCATTTTTTCCATCTTTATTTTGACAGCAGGTCGTTTTTCCTGCTACCTAAGTCTGCTTTTGCGGGATCGGATGAGTTACATCAGGCCAGGGAACTGTTCCGGAACAATATTAAAAAAGGGGGCTCCGGCTCAAAATAGGGCTTTTTCCATAGTAAAATGAGGAACAGAGACTTCTTCAAATTCAAGACCGTAAACGGCATACCCCATTTTTCCGTAAAATCCTGCCGCTGTTTTCCTCGCGTGCATGGTTATTTTGCGGAATCCGTGGTCCCGGGCAACCGATTCGGCAAAATGGAGCATCGCCCGCCCCACGCCTTTACCCTGAACGGTGCTGCCGACCGCCATTTGCCTCAATCTGGTAGTGTTTTTATCCTGCGGGGTGAGTAAACAGCAGGCTACCAGTAGCTCTTCCTCGAATGCGGCCAGGAGAATATCGTCCTTTTCAGTCTCCAGCTCTTGAGGGGAAAAAGACAGTCCGAGGGGTTTTCTGAGGACTTCTTCCCGTAGTTCGACCATCTTCAAATAGTCGGTTGATCCGTGTTCTATGATCCGAAGCGCCATGCCTGAAGCCATTTATTTGGGGTATTGAAGGTAAGAATCTTTTTTATATGCTGCTCCTGGCGTGCACTTGAAGGCAATTTTGGATAAAACTTAATGCGCCGATGGTTATTAGCTCAAAAATTATATTTTTGCACCCAGTAACTAAATTTTACTACCATGTCAGACATTGCAACAAGAGTAAAGAAAATCATTGTTGACAAACTAGGTGTTGATGAAGCAGAAGTTAATCCGGAAGCGTCCTTTACAAACGATCTGGGTGCTGATTCATTAGATACCGTGGAATTAATCATGGAATTTGAAAAAGAATTCAATATTTCCATTCCCGACGAACAAGCAGAAACTATCACTACTGTAGGTCAGGCCATTGCTTATTTGGAAGAACACGCTAAGTAATTCTAACCCAACTGCACCACTGAGAGACCAAATTCCCGGCTTGCATATATGGAATTAAAAAGAGTAGTAGTTACTGGAATGGGCGCCCTGACCCCTTTGGGCAATAACGTCCCTGATTTTTGGAACGGATTGGTCAATGGTATATCGGGCGCCGATTTCATTAAGGCCTTTGATGTTTCGAAATTTAAGACCAAGTTTGCTTGCGAATTAAAAAACTTTGATCCTGTCGAGTTTATGGACAGGAAAGAAGCCCGTAAGCTGGACCGGTTTGCTCAAACAGCAGTGGTCGCCAGTGACGAAGCAGTCCGGGACGCAGGAATTTCTAAGGATAATGTCGACCCTGATCGGGTGGGTGTTATTTTTGCCAGCGGGATTGGAGGGTTGATCACTTTCCAAAATGAAGTGATGGAATTCGCTAAAGGAGATGGCACCCCCCGGTTTAATCCCTTTTTTATTCCAAAGATGATCCTTGACATTGCCTCGGGTCATATCTCTATGCGCCACGGATTCCGCGGGCCCAATTTTGCAGTCGTTTCTGCCTGCGCGTCTTCCACCAATGCCATTATCGCCGCCACTACCGAGATCCGTCTCGGAAGGGCGGATATTATCATCACAGGAGGAAGTGAAAGTGTTATCAGTGAAGCTGGAGTTGGGGGATTTAATGCGATGAAGGCGCTCAGCGAGCGCAATGACGATCCCAAAACAGCCTCCCGGCCCTTTGATAAAGACAGGGACGGTTTTGTCATGGGTGAAGGCGCGGGGGTCCTGGTTTTGGAAGAATTGGAACATGCTCGTAAACGTGGCGCAAAGATCTACTGTGAAATAGCAGGGGGCGGTGCCAGCGCAGATGCTTATCACATGACGGCTCCCCATCCGGAAGGACTGGGAGCCAGGAATGTAATGGCGGCAGCACTGAAGGATGCGGGCATGCAAGCCTCGGACATTGATTACATTAATGTTCATGGCACGTCAACTCCCCTGGGGGATCTGGCTGAATCCAAGGCTATTTTGGTGGTTTTTGGCGAGCACGCTTACGACATCAACATCAGTTCTACAAAATCAATGACAGGCCATCTTTTGGGGGCCGCGGGTGTAATTGAAGCTATCGCGTGTATCATGAGTGTAAGGACGGATATTATTCCACCGACTATCAATCACTTTACGGATGATCCGGAGTTGGACGGCAGGCTGAATTTTACATTTAATCAGGCACAAAGGCGCCCGGTGAATGCGGCTTTGAGCAATACCTTTGGTTTTGGGGGACACAATGCATCTGTGATTGTTAAAAAATTCGTAGATTAACGTGTGAACTTTTTTCTACTACGTCAACTATTTCCGGCAAGGTCCGCCTTTGAAAAGAATCTACGCAATGTATTGGGCTTCAGACCTCGCCATCTCGCTTTGTATAAGACAGCGCTGAGCCATCGATCTATTAAAGAAGGCAGCGATCAAAATAACGAGCGTTTGGAATTCCTGGGAGATGCAGTGCTGAGCACTGTGGTGGGGGATTTTCTTTTTAAGAAATACCCATACAAGGGAGAAGGTTTTCTCACAGAGATGAGAAGCAAGATGGTAAACCGATCTATCCTCAATGAGGTGGCGGTAAAGATGGGGCTCAAAAGAATTACTTTATATAATAAGCATGATAATTCCCTGAAGATCTCCCAGATCTTCGGAAATACCCTGGAAGCCCTTATCGGGGCGATCTACCTGGACCTGGGGTATGTGAAAACCAAGCACTGGATCATGAAACAGGTCATCCTTCCTTATTTTTTCCTGGACGAATTGGAGAACCTGGAAATCAACCACAAGAATAAATTGTATGGTTGGGCCAGTAAAAACGGCAAAGTACTTGAGTTTGAGACCATCGACGAACGTTTCGAGAACGGGAGGCGGCTTTTTACAGTGGCAGCCGTAGTAGATGGAGAAATCATGTCAGAAGGAAAGGGGTATAATAAGAAAGATGCTTCTCAAATTGCCGCCCAGATAGCTGTTGAGAAGCTGGGATTGGCTGATAAGGTAGAATAGCCTTTCCTGACTTTCCTGCGCCACTTTCCTCCATGTTGCTAAATAGTATAGTTGGTTAACTATTTTTCAGAAAAGACCTATCCGGATATACGTACGGCCGAATATTCTATTTATATTTGAAGACAACTGTTAAACTACCTAAGTCATGCATACTTTCATTGGGGAGCCCAATCCTCTGGAAAACACTTTATCAGATATTGATCTTTTGCGACGATTGAAGGGCAGGGACCTGCTTGCTTACAGGGAGCTCATCGGGAAATATTACGAGTTTGTTTATGCAGTGGCATTTGTGTTGCACAGAGACGAACAGGTGGCCAATCAATACGTCATGGATATATTTTCATATACCTGGAATCACGCGGATTGCCTCAGTTTTAAGGGGACGATCAAGCAATATTTCTTCAAGCTGATCTATGCCAAATACCAGAGGTATGCTTCTGTATTTCCTGTTGAGAATTAGCGGCTATCTTTTGTTGATCCTTTCCAACAGTGCCTTTACCCCGGAATTGAAGCGCTTTACCTGCCCCGATATACCTTCTGTATTTATATAAATGGTATTATGTTCCTCGGTGATCTCGTTTTCCGGCCTTGACTGGGTATAATAGTAGGTGGCAATTGACTTCCTGTTGACCCCCTGGGGTGTATTCAATGGTTTTGGATGGCCATGGAAGGATATTTCGTTCGTTTCAAAAATCACACAACGATTGAACAGGGGGGCATATTTGCCTATCCTGTCTTTTTTCCCCTGGGAAAGGTCCCACAGTTCAAGGTGTCCTTCATACTCGTCCTTCCACTCCTTGTTCATATATACAAGTACATTCAACCGGCGGTGAAACTTAGTGGTAGGGTGCTTGTTATAATCGACATGGACATTCAGGAACGCGCCGTTGATGGATTGGTGCAGACCGCCCCCGAACAGCTCTTCATCAGCCAGGATCGTATCTTCAAAGTCGGTTAACTCCTGGAGCCATTGCGTAAATTCGGTCGAATTGAGTTCTTTGAAAACGCGGTCCATAATGGAGCCCGCTTCAAACTGGGTTTGCTGAAATTTGTGTTTCTGATCAATATAGGTGATCCCATTCCAGGTGCCGTATTCTATGGCTGGATAAGCTGAGTAAATCTCTTCTGCCTTGTCGGGATGGAAAAAACCGTCAAACATTATATACCTGAAGGGCTGCTTGGACTGGTATTCGCTTTTTATTACGCTTAACCTTTTTTTGAGGTCTGAGAGGTTAATGAATTCCATGGGATGGAAGGATTTGATTGTAATATAAAAAACATCTAAATCGAAACCAACTAATATCCCAAAATCTTTAAATCTGATCAACCCTCACCCATTTCATTCCAGCCGCTATTGCGGATTGTACACCTGGATCCCCGTCTTCAAATACCATGCAGCGTCCGGGGGCAATTCCCAGTTGTTCAGCCGCCAGTAAAAAAGGATCGGGAAAGGGCTTTCCATTGGGGGTTTCTCCTGCACAGACCATCAATTCAACCAATGAACTAATGCCCAGCACATTTAATGTCCGGGTAACGGTGGCTCTCCTGCCTCCTGAGACAACGCCAATCCTGACCTTTCCGGCATGAGAAATCAGGTGTCGTAACACGAAGTCTATTGGCCGGGTTTCATCGATGTATTTTTCGTAGAAGAGCTGGGACTTTTGCGTGGCGAATTCGTGGTGATCAAAAGGGGTATTGTAGCGACGGCCAATTTCTTCGCAGACCTTTACCGTAGGCCAGCCTGCCAGTTCATCTATAATGGAACCGTCTAGTTCAATGCCATACCGAAGGGCCACTTCTACATAAGAGGCCGTATGTGCCCCCATGTTGTCTGCAAGTGTTCCGTCACAGTCGTATAAGAATGCTCCGAAATCGCCATCCGTCAGGGTACATAATTTTTCATACCTGGTCTCAGAAGCGTTGAGGTGTAGGGTGGATACGTCCATGCTTTGCATCACTTTTGAGATGCAAATATACGCCAGATAACTTCAGCGCTACCTGCGGCGGGCCCTAATATCTTCTTCAATATCTGACAAAACCAATTCGACCAGGGATTTAAGGTCTACGCCGATCAACTTTGACATATGCTGTAGCTCCTGAAAGTTCAGTAATTCCGGGTTATTGACCTTTCTGGCGAACCGGCCGTAATTGAGGCCCAAATCCTCGGATATGATGGATTTGGGAACGATTGTGAAGATCTTATGGAATGATTTTAAATCGCCGGCCACCCAGATACTTTTTACGTGGCCATATCTCTCATCTAGGGTCATTAAGTTATATTTTTATACACATAAACTTACCTAAAGATATGATATTATCATTTTGAGTATATATATTAGGGAGTAATATAAATACTAAATACTATAATTGTTGGTTTGATATTTACATTATTGATAAATTATTGCCTGGAAAGGGCGTGCCAAAGATAAAAGACAAGGTAACTTTCCCACCCCGGAAATCGGCTGAAAAAGCGATCAATGGCGGCTAAGTCTGTTTTTTGCTTTATTACATTATGCAGAATAAGGGCATTTAATAGGCCTGCGTCCCCATGGGGAATAGCGGAAGGTTCCCTCATGGTTTTCATCAGGGCATAATTGGCCGTCCATACACCAATACCCTTTATTGCAGTAAGGGCTTTTTGCCTGCTTGTAAAATCGGGGAGGCTGCTGATTTTTTGCTTGCTGATTTCTCCCTTTGAAAATGCCCGGGCTATGATAATGAGGTACTCTGCTTTTCTTGCAGAGAACTGCATTTCCCTTAAGTCTTCGACCCTGACGTTGGCAAGTATTTCACAGGTAGGAAAGATATAGTAAATGGAATGATCATATTCAATACTTTCCCCGAATCTTTCTACCAACCTTCTTTTAAGCTTATAGGCGAAGCGGAGATTGATCTGCTGGCCGATGATGGCCCAGCAAAGGGCTTCGAACAGATCGGGTATACCCGTCAATCGCAGACCATGAAAATCAACCGACATATAGGATATCCGCTTATGCTGTTGTATCAGTTTATAGAAAGGCATTATATCCCTTTCTATGTCGAACCAATCGATAATGTAGCGGACGATTTCCGCTTTGATTTCGGGGCTGAAACCGCCCTTCAAAATGATCGCCTGTAGAGAACCTTCCCTTTCCGAAATGCTGATGAGCACAGGCTGCTCATTGACGAGCAACGCCTTTCTTATCTGATTTCCATCAATGGAATGCAGGCAGTCATCAAAATTGCGGTTTAAGAACCATAGGCACTCGCTAAAGCTGAATGCTAACCCGGTAGGGATAAAGATGGTATTCTCAGC
>Ga0302303_10001767_pt1 | contig 13622 bp, 9 predicted proteins | sample III_Palsa_E2_1_FD_194542 | JGI IMG/M metagenome (GOLD analysis project Ga0302303, IMG submission 194542) | Peat permafrost microbial communities from Stordalen Mire near Abisko, Sweden - III_Palsa_E2_1 | ecosystem: Environmental > Terrestrial > Soil > Palsa > Peat permafrost | place: Sweden... | reverse complement strand
AAATTAAATATAAGTTAAAGTTATGCGTTAGACTTAAAATTAACTATGAAAAAAACACATTTCAATCATCTGGTTAGCCAAAGCCCCTGGTCAATTTTAACTGCCAACAGCTTATTCTTGATAACTCCGGCATAATTTTAACAAGACGTGTTGAACGAAAGCAACCGCGACAATAATAAAAAAAAAATTTTTAGAGAAGGGCTTTTGTACCGCAAGTATGACAGACGATTTCTGTAAAAAATATACAGAAATTGATAATAAGCATTGGCTGATATTATTAAACCCTACTTAAATCCGTTACTAAAAGGCAGAGATGTACAGATTGCAATCTCTATAACAAAAACACCTTTAAAAACGCATAATGTTATTATTTAAAGAACAACACATTATTAAATGGGACCCCTGGTTTAGGCCAATCGGGGAATATATTTTATTCTATAAAATATAACCAAATGGATATCAAAAAAATCAACACACTTACAATAAAAATCTTGCCGCCGACCAGGTCTTCGTTGATTTTGTGTGCCGTGAGCATAATTTACCATATTTCACTATTATGATTAAAGATTCTGAAACGAAGCTTATTCAGAGTAAACAATGTTTATCTACACAAAATCAGATAGACCTAAAAGCTAAGCTAGATGAATGGATGTCTATCTTAGATCTGAATAAAAAGGCCTTTAATATGGATGAAGAAATTTTTAGTAATAACAATGGCATTTAAAAACTTCTTTAGAGTATTACTCACTTTTTCTAAGAAATCATGGTTATCAGTAATATCTTGGCTAAGTCAGCTAAGACAATTAATTTTAGGTTATACTGTGTGGCTTCGTTACCAAATGATAAGGTATTTAGGAAAATTAGTGGTGCTTCTTTTAGGGTATATTAAAGAGATTCTAGCAATTCTTTTTGGCAGCATCATTATTAGTTGGTTGATATTTAATAGGTTATTTAGAGAACGTTTACCAGTATCAATACCTACCTTTAATACAATTTATTCATGGGGATTTCTTATTTATTTTAGCGTATTTGTGGTATTTAGTATATTATTTTTATTTTTACTACTGTTGAAGATAAAACCAAAAGTATTATCAGCTAGTAAGAACGAAGATATAGTATTTATGAAACAAATAGCTGTGGATATCCAAAATATAATAATATATTCCTTCCGAAAACTGCATGTAATGATTGGAAATCGTATTCCGAGGTACATAAGAAAAATGTCATTTCTTAGTACGAAATTTATTAAATTACAACCATATTATAATATGGTTGTAATAATTTTTGTAATGTTACCACCGATAATAGTAAGTGTAACATTCCTTGTAGATATAGTTATTTTCGAAAGATTAAACTATTTTTATACAAGCTTAGTAATATTAATAATCCCGTTAATATTAAGGGGAATAATAGGCATATTTCGTCAGTTCGAATACTATTGTAAGTTAGATGTTAATATAACTTATTGTATGCTTTTAGCTGAAGAATATGAAGAGGCGCGGGCTAATGGTCTTGATAAAGATATTTTAGCTCATTATGGTGTAAACTCTGCGGATGAGTTTAAGGTAATGCTTGTTGATCCTTTAAATATTATATCTTTTGAATTATTAGAACCCGTGGATAAGTTGATGCTTAGTTATGGGGCAAAAAGCCAATTAATATATCTATTTTGTTATAGTGTTGGTTGGGGTTATATAGCGTTTCATGGGTTTTTTTAATTTATAGGTTTAGTTAAAAGGTATATTTTAATTTAAAAAATAAACTATTAAGTTAGTTTTTTATGGGTAGGAAAAAATATGATGACGAAAAAAAACGTCTGGCTATCGTAAAAGAGAACGAACGTAAAACTAACATTAAAGATGACCGGGACGACACTATTTAATAACATTAAATTAATGATTCTGGATCTACTCATGATGGGGCTTGCAGGAGCACCGTTGGGGTTTACTATTTATCGGAGATTTATGAATCCTTCTAAAACACCACGATCTTTGTTTGAAAGTACTACAGAAGATCAAGGATTACTATATCTTTGGCTGTTCACAATATTTCTAGTATTGTGGATTTATTATTGTTGGCGTCTGTGGTTTTATAAGAAGAAGGATGTTACTATCGCGGAAGATAAACCTGGATTTTTTAAACAGAAGTTAGCGTTATTACGATTCTATATTGACGAAGGCACTGAGAAGCTTTATGGCTTAAGTCATTATATTCTGCCAAATTATGGTGACTTGTTGAACATACTATGTCATGGATTACTTTTTCATACACAGTATGTACGTCACTTGGTAATAATTTTTACGTGTATACCGAAAATAGTGGTAGCAATGTTTTTCATAGTAGATGTGCTTTATTTTAAAAAGTTTGAATATTTTTACCTTTCATTGTATTTATTACTGCTACCGCTAATTTATCGTTTAGTAACGTATTTATTGAATAAATTTTATGATCAAAATTATCCAAAATTTTCTGACATCTTAATTATTAAAGAGTATGAAAAGGCAGATGGGGGTACATTAAGAACCTTTGAATTTCGGGATGAAGCTTTACGTGCAGAGTATGATTTAGAGTATTATTTAACCCATGTGTTTCAGCCTGTAGATATGCTTCCAACTATCTTACTTTCATTAAAAATATTGAAAGACGGCTATGGCTTATATACGAATATATTTGTATATAGCATGTATAGTATTGGCTGGGGCTGTTTAGCTTATAGCTATTTCTTTTTAGGTTTATAAGAGTTAAAAAGTTATATTTTAATTTTAAATAAACTATTAAAATAGTTTTTATGGGTAGGATGAAAATCTTAGGACCCCTTTTTTTCGGTATAAAATTAATTTTTTATACTAAGTGTCCCTCGCCAATATTAGAAAATTTAAGTTCTTTTTTAACTATGTGAAAAAAAAACAAATATCTTGCTTTTCGATGTTACCTACATTACGTATATGAAAAAAAATAAGCAAGCTCTAAGTGTTACGCGCAGTTTAGGAAAACAATGTAATACGGATTTTACATTTTACAAAAAAACAACTGCAAAAAGTGATCTTACGAATTAGCAAGGTAGAGTACGACGACGGAAATGGAGAAGAAAATCTTTCGCATTGTTTAACTAGCCTAATTTTTAAAAAACTATCAGTTAGCACAAAAAAATTTTGGGGAGAGGACACCGGAAATGGTAGAATGTTGTATTTGCCAAGGTTTTGATATCAATTTATCCCAGATTTACGTTAACTCAATATGCATGACACAAATAAGTGGCTCGGAATATATTTTGGGAACAACGTGCTGTATAGCGGAGGAAGAAAAAAACAACGCCAACGCCTCGTCCGCTACGAAAAAAAAGTAATCTATCGTGAACGTAAGACTAACATTAAAAATACGGGATGATGTTTAATAAATAAATTATTTCTGGTAGATCTACTTATGATGGTGCTTAGGAGCACCGTTGGGATTTATGATTTAGGAGATTTGTTAATTACCAAAACACAGGTATTTATTTCAAAATACCAGGAAGAGCAGGGTTTACTATTTTATGCTTTTTACAATCTTTCTTACACTACTAATATTGTTCGTCTTGTTTTATCGGGAAAGGACATTAATATAAAGATAAAGCTATTTTTTAAACAAAAGTTAGTTTATTCATTTATATTGAAAGGCACTAGAAGCTTTACGGCTTAAGTATTATATTAAAATTTAAATATATTTCTTAAAATATTACTACAGTCTTACATATAATTACACTATGTAATTATTATAAAATATTTAATGCATATATTTTTTCGTAAATATTTAAAGTAGTTTCTAAAACATGTATAAGACTTTTTTACGCCTCTGTTAACAAAGTACGAAAGCTAACGAAATTTTTATCAAGCACTTTTAACCAATTAATATAACATAATTAAAAATTAAACCAATTTTAAAGTTGTAAAAAAAGCTATTTATTTATTGTTAAAACAACATTTTAGCTATCTATATAGGCTTGTTAGTAAACAATATACTAAAAAATTTAATAAAAAAGCTTATAAATTAAAAAACATTTAAATAAACTTAATTATTCAAAACTAAGAGTAGCTCTAGAAATTATATTAATATCATGATGCATTTTTACTCAGTATTATAGTTGTTATGTAATAACGTATGCTTATAACAATTCATATCGTTCCTAACAAATCCCGAAAATTCAATAAAATTAGAATATTACAACAAGCTTATTTGAATATTTTAACAGAGGTCATTTATTACGATTTTAGCAACAATGGAAATGATAAAGCTTTAATAGTTATATAATTGATTATAACTTCAATATAAATATTTTGATTTAAATATTTGGTTTATAATTAATATACTTGTTTCTATTATATATAATAACTACATTTAAAATTATGAGAAATTAAAAATACATAATTAACTTTTGGTTGCATCAACATGGTGGTGTAATCATGGAAGAATATCGTTGCAAGACGAGGAAGTTTAGTAAAACGAAATTATGTTTTTTAGATACAAAAAGAACAATGTTAACTCCAGGAGAGTATGGTGCTTTAATAATAGTGCATTATATGATCCTAATGTTCTGGTTATATAGCTTGTTGTTATATCTAATGCTGTCTAGCATATGTATAGCAGCAAATTATAAGCAACGCAAAAAGTAGTATATAACTAACTGTACCACCAATAATAAAGAAAAAGGTTGGTCAAACTATTAAAATTAATTCTTTAGGTGCAATAATTTTTAATATGAACTAGTTCCAGGATTGGTGCAAAAATAACAAAAGCGCAGGAAATAGTGCTGTTTATTACGAAAGATGTAAAATTAAAAAATCATGTTTAATAAAATTGAAAAGGGTGAACATAGATTAATCTCAAATAAGGGAATAGCCTCAGTGGTATTGTAAGTAATAATACTATTTTCTACGCGATATAAAAAAGCGGCACAATAAGACGCTTGGTATTAGACCAAGGGTAAGACCATCGGCAAGAATCCTGTAGATCATCCAATGGTGGACGTACAGAGGCGGTTGTGCCCTAAAAGTAGAACTGGGAAATTAAGTTTAGGCATTCCACAGCAAAAAAAAAGAATCATCCAATATTTTAGTTTCTGCAAGAAAAAGTAGAAAAACACGTATAAGTTAAATGAAACGTAAAAATAAAAAAAAGAAACTCAAGTAAAAAATTTAGGTTAAATTTTGGTATTATAAAAAAATTACCAGAAACGGTCTTATACGATAGACCGTATTCTATAAGAAACGATAACTATTTACGCGGTAAGTATTACATGGCATTAACGTAAGAGGGCACATTTTGGTCATAAATTAGGTGAATATGCTTACAAAAAAATTAGGGCCAACGACCACGATTCCGAGAGAAATCGTAAGCGTCGTGAGAAATTAAAAAATAAACGATAATTGGGCCATTTGGTTAATGCAAATGCTTAAATTCGTTTAGGTGATTCTAGAGTTGGACGTCCTCATGGATTGCACAAAAAAAATATATTTAAACTATTTACAAGGGGATTTTCAATTATTCGATTTTTGAATTTATTTATAACAAAATATACACACCAGTTTTTTCAGCTACAACGTAAGAAATAATAAACGTATTACAGATGAAAAGATTTCTGGTTCATGATAATATAATACCGAATAATTTATTGAAGATGGCTTTATACTTCACATATAAATATAAGTCGAGCTAATACTTAACTTTAGATTATATATTTATGATGGTTTCTTGGAAGATTGGCGGACTGCTTTTGTAAAGAAAGGATTCGAAAGCCTTCATGATGCTTGCACCATTTCTACTGTAAAACGAAGATTCCCTTTTTTACGTCAATATTATTCGAAACAAATCCAAAAAAGAAAAATAAATGTCGTAAATATGACTTAAAGTATACGTAAATTTATAGGGTAAACGAAAACTATTTCGTTTAAATTATTTAAAACCTATGTTATTTTTTTAATATTCGTCGAGAAAAAACAAATGGAAGTTTACTAAAACTAAAAATAAACGTACTGACCAAAATGTGCGTACAAAAGCAAAAGTTACAATACGTTTACCATTATTTGCGAAAAACATAGTCGCAAAGAAACAAAAAAAAAGTAGTTTACTTTTTAAATATAAGCTTAAGGTATTTTCTATAAAAATAGAGTCAGAAAACAAAGTTTACCAAACACAACGTTTCAAAAAACAACAAACAAATATCCTGAAAAACAAACAATAAATTAAAGATTTTACCATACTTTTTTATGATTTGTTTTTTCAGTATTAAACCCATTACTTTTTTATCCTCCACAAAAAAGTACTTAAAATAATAAAGATTGTTTAATTACTTTCCAACATTGAAACGAGTTCATTTAAAAAACAGTTTTTCTTATTTATAAGTTTATTCAAAAAGTACTTTCAAGTATTTAACGTTACCACGTTATGTTCCAATTTGTTTACATTAAAAATATTATATTTATTATTTATTAAAGAATTTCGTATAGACACTTTAATGTTTTTTATTTTGAGCATATTTTTAGAGAACGTTTCTTCATTTTCAAGGAGCCAGTTAGCAATTGTATCTTCTATTAAAGCATTGATAATAATAATAATGTTATTGTATTTTTAATGGTTTAAATATCGAAATACTTCTGCATCAATGATAACAAATTATATTTAGTAAAATTACAACAATATTTACTATTTTTGATATTTACGCCCAATTATTCAAGATCTTAAAAGAGCACCAACTTTAAATGGTTTTCGTATTGTTGTGCAGGTCGTTTAACAGAAAAGAACGCGCAGCTATATATTACGACAACATGGTTCTGTACTTTAGGTACTAAATTAGATTTATTGATATGCAACAGATGCTAAAATCATGCGTTTTGGTTGTTGGTGTTAAGGTTTGGTTTCATTAAGAAAATTCCATCCTCATTAAACTTATAATTTTCGTTTTATTTTTAAAAATAAGCTTATTAAAAAGTAAGGAAAAATAAAAATAATTTAGGAAAATTATAATGAGGATGGTGTGTTATACTTAAATTTAATTTTTTGAACCAAACGCATTTTAATCACCTGGTTAGCCAAAGTCCCTGGCCAATTTTAACTGCCAACAGCTTATTATTGATAACCACTGGTTTAATTTTAACAATGCAATATATAACTAATTCAATATTAACCTTCGGTGTTATTTTACTTATAATTATGTTCGCAATTTGGGGACGTGATGTTGTAAGAGAGGGCACTCATTTATTAATCATTCACTTATGTTCAAATTGGTTTAAAATTTGGCTCGGATTATTTATAATCTCCGAAGCTTTTTTTTTCTTAGGATTTTTTTGGGCATTTTTTCATGCTGCTTTGGCACCTGCTGTTAGCATCGGAGCAATTTGGCCGCCAGCATTTATGAAGGTTTAAATGCTTTTGAAATTCCTTTATGGAATATATTATTTTATTGAATTCGGGGGCTATGATAACGTTAGCGCATCAATTATTTATAACTATGATAAACCAGCAGCAATATTGCATTTGAAGCTAGATATTTTTAGCATTACTTTTTACATTGTTCAAGTAATTGAATATTTTCAGCACCATTTAATTTTCTGATTCTGTATAGGATCTACATTTATTTAGCAACAGGTTTTATGGTTTCCATGTATTGTAGGTACAATATTTATTATTGTGCTATGCTTCGTTATATTTCGATCATTTTTCTTTAAAGAATAAGTAGGATTAGAGATAGCCGCATGGTATTGGCATTTTGTTGACGTTATTTGGTTATTTTTATTTCGTTGTTTATTTTTGGGGCAATGCATAAAAAGTGCATATATTTGTCGTCAAATTAAATGTGTTTAAATTGTAAAAAATCTGTAAAGATTAAAAAAACTAAAAAACTTTATTTTTATAATAATTTTATTAGTTTTTTTAAAAATAGTATTTTATTACTTAAGCTTGACTACAAATACTTATCTTTTTATTAACTTTTATATATTATAGTTTTATGGATTTAGATTTCGTTATAGAATTTTTGTGTCTTACCTTATAGACTATACCAACAATAATAATTTTAAATTTTTTTCTTTTATAATATATCTGGATAAAATTATTATTCTTATAAAAAAAAATTTATATAAAGTTAAAAATAATGGGTTGTCGTTAATGGTAGGACAATGTTTTTGGAGCATGGTATGAGGGTTCGATTTCTCCTTCCCAAAATTATGTAAAAAATAGTGGATATAGCTAGATGGTAGAGCAGTCGGCTCATAACGAAGGGTCATGGGTTAAATCCCATTATCGCAAGATTAATAAATTAGGTAAATGAAAAAATGCAGTTATTAATATAGTTCTTTTATTTACAGCATATTTTGTTTAATTCTTAAAAAAATTTTCTTATGTTTTTCATGCATTGGAATTAATTGTTTAGCGATTAATTAAATTTTATTTATTATAGTTTACATTAGGTGAATTTAAAGGATGTTTATTGCTGTAATTTATTAGCCATTGCTGCCATTGATCCGCAATTGGCTTATCACTTTACTTAAATACATAACAATTCTGCACAAATTCTATAATTTCATTATTAAATTAAAAGTTAAACAAAAAATAAAGAAAAAAATAATAAAAAATAACTCCATGCTCCCGTCGTTAGTGGTAGGACATACGATTTCATTCGCAAAATACGGGTTCGATTCCCGTGGGAGCATAAAAAATGCATATATTTGTCGTCAAATTAAATGTGTTTAAATTGTAAAAAATCTGGTAAAGATTAAAAAGATATGCTAAAATAAAAATAGCAAAGAATGGGGGATAGCTCAACTGGTAGAGCGCCCGGCTTTTAACGGTAGGTTGCGGGTTCAAGTCCCGCTGTCTCATGATGATGAAAAATAAAAATGTAAAAAAAAGTATTGTGTATGTGATGTTCGACATCTTAATATGGTGTAAAAAACGAAATATATATGAGTTAAAAGCACTGAATAGTATTGACCAAAGTAGAAACAAAAGAACAAAAACTTAGGGAATTGAAACATCTTAGTACTAAAGAAAAAAGAAAAGAAAGTGATTTTCAAAGTAGTGGTGAGGAAATGAAAAAAGATAAAAAAAATCATTAAAGAGTTGAAGCCCGCTTGTACTACAGGTTGGATGACGCGTAACCCACTTTCGCTAAAAAACGATCGGTGAAATAGGAGCTGAGGTAGCAAAAAGGCGTCAAAGGCGCAATAGTAGATTATAGAAAAGAAGTAAGGTTACATTAAGTAATCGGAAACACTGAAGGACCACTTCAAGACTAAAAAATTAAGATGAGCGATAGTGAACAAGTATGTAAAGGGAAAATGAAAAGTGCTGATATAGCAGAGGGTGAAAGAGCTCCTGAAATCCAATACTTATAGAATTATTTTTATTCTCTATCTAGGCTTCCCTTCACAAAGGTCGGACGGCCAATGGCGACTAAAAAAAAAAATAATGTACCTTTTGTATAATGGGAAATCAGCGACTTAATAGTTAATGAAGCTAAAAGGCGAAGGGAAACGATTTTTAAAATAGATAAAAGTATTAATTATTAGACCGAAACCAGGTGATCTATTACGGCCAGATTGAAGATGCGTACAAAACATCAGAGGATCGTACGTTTCTGTCGCAACAGAATGAGAGAGCTGTGAATAGGGGTGAAAGGCTAATAAACTTGGAGATAGCTGGTTTTCGACGAAATCTATTTAAAGGTAGAGTGATAATAATGATATTTTGTGGTAGGCTCTGGATGAAGACGTAATCTTCAACCAAATTCGAATGCAAAAAATTGAATATTATTAAACAGAATTGGGTGATAAGGTCTTGTTCAAAAGGAAAAGAGTCCTATCTTTAGCTAAAGGCCGCAATGATATGAAGTTCAATAATAAATTAAGAGCATTAAGGGAAGTTGGTTTAAAGCAGTCACTTTTAAAGAAAGCGTAAAAGCTACCAAAATGTAAAATTATTTTATTTAAAAATAAAGGAATTTGATATCTCTAAAGCTAGGAATGAAAATTAAACGAGCGGGGGAGCGAAGAAGTATTTTTTTTGTAAAACAAAGCGAAAATGCTTGCTGAAAAGCAAGGTACTTTAACAGGCGCTCCATATGAAAACGCGGCAAAAATCGTTGTTACTGCTTATGTAAAATTAAGAAAAATTAATTAAATTAGGCAAAAAAGTTAACTAAGAACATGGTAGTGAACGTCAAAGGGGTGTTTGTGCATAGGTGAAAGCCTTGTTGTTAAATCCTTTGAGTGAGAATGCTGGTATGTTTAGTAGTGTTAATAACTTTATAAAGTTATGCCGTAAACCTAAGGTTTCTGAGTATTTGGTATCAATCTCAGGGTTATACGTCCCCTATTTATTAGCGAAAGCAAAAGAAAAGGGATTAGGTTAATAAAAATATTTTTATTGTGACAGGTTTTAAAGTTAAAAATAATTGAATTGTAAGTATGCGTACGCAGAAGTGTGCTTTGTATTTATGCTCAGAATGGTTTTTTTAATGAGAAATCTCAGAAATAACGATAAATAATAAAACGTATGAAAACCGACACGGTAGGTTGGTTGAGAAAACTGAGGCGATGGAAGAACCAGATTTAAGGAACGGCAAATTGACTCTGTAACTTTGGGATAAAGAGTGCTTTAAAGATTTTTCTTTTTTGGCGTCACTGAAAGGGGGGAGCGATGTTTAGTAAAAACACAGGACTGCTAAATCGTAAGATGATGTATTGGTCTGAGATCTGCCCGGTGTTGTAAAGTTAATCTTTGAATTTATTATACAATGCATATATATTTTTATATTTTTGTAGTATATAAGTAAAAAGGTAATTCCAATAAACGGCGGCTCTACTATGAGGGTCCTAAGGTAGGAAATTCCTTGTGGGTAAGTTCCGAGCGCACGAATGATGTACGACTTCCCCATGTCTCTAGTTGGATCCAATGAAATGAATTTTCCGTAAGATGCGGAATACTATTGGTAGACGGAAAGACCCTATGCACTTTACTATATTCTTTTACGTTTCGTACTTTAATTAGTAGGCTATTGAGAAGCTTATATGTCTGATTTTCGAATCATTCACTAGGGGATATTGAAAGACTTAATTTTTATGTTGTACAAAAAACTGATTCTTTTTGAAGAAAGTGTAAGAGGGCTAGTTGACTGGGGCGGTACCTCCTAAATAGTAACGGAGTGTGTAAAAGGTAGGTTTTAATATAAGGTATTCTTTTATTAATAGCGAAGGGTATATATTACTTAACTGATTGATTTATGATCTATTAGAGATTAGCGTCGGTCTAGTGATCTAATATTTTTTCGTGGATAAAAGTATTACTTATCGGATAAAAGGTACGCTAGGGATATTAACAGGCTGATAATTCTTGAGAGTATTATCGACGGGATTGTTTGGCACCTCGATGTCGGCTCATCATCCTGGAGCTGAAGAAGGTTCCAAGGGTTCGGTTGTTCACCGATTAAAGTGTACGTGAGCTGGGTTTAGAACGTGTGAGACAGTTCGGGCCCTATCTACAATAGTTGAAAAGTTTAGTGTGTTGCCTCTAGTACGAGAGGACGAGGTTGAATATATCTCTTGTTTGCGGTTATTTTTCACTAAGTATTGCCGGGTGCTACATATGTTAGAAATAATGCTGAATTTATATAAGGAGAAGTCTACACTTATCTTTTCTTTTTATGGCTTAGATTAAAGCGTGGTTAGGTTAAAAAGGAGATTAAGTTATGAAACTTATGTTTATTAATATAAGAATAGTTAACTTTAATTTAAAATTATTTTGTTTAATAGAAAAATTTTTTTTGGTATGATAGTTATATTTCTTGTTATTTTATGTTGCGGTTTTTGATTTAACAAAGTAAAAACATTTGCATAAATTTGGGTCACAACATCCCGCAGCACATGGTGTTTACGTTTAGTTTGGAATTAGATGGGAAATTGTGAAAGTAGTGATCCACATATTGGATATTACATAGAGGAACTGAAAAACTTATTGAATATAAAACATTTACACAAGCTGCCATATTTTGATCGTTCGACCATGTTCTATGATGGCACAAGAACATGCATATCATTAACAATGAAACATTATTCGTGATTTTTTACTACAAGCATAGATCAAGTAATTGAAATACCTAAAGAGCACAATATATAGAGTCATTTTTTGGAAATAACAAGAATTTAAATCATATTTTAGCATTAACACACATGCTATGGATGTGGTGCTTTAACACCATTTTATGGACCTTTGAAGACGAGAAAAATCATTAGAATTTTATGAACGAGTAAGTGGCAAGAATGCATGCATTATATATTGACCAGGAGGTGTCATTTAGATTTACCAATGGATTATTAGAAGATTATATAAATTTATAGTGTATTTTCAACAGAATTGATGAAATGGAAGAAATGTTTCTGGTAATAGAATTGGCGTCAGCGATTGTGGGTATTGGTATTTAACAACAAAGGAAGTAATAGATAATGGATTTACTGGTGTTATGTTACGAGGTTCTGGTGTTGCTTGGGATTCGTAAAAATATACTTATGATGTTTATGAAGATTAATTTTTAGTATTCCTGTGGTAAAACTGGAGATGTTTTGATCGTTATTAATTCGTATAGTGAAATGCGTAATAGTTATTAATTTTAGAACAATGATAAATAATATTCAACAGGTGAGTATAATTTAGATATTAATAAGTTTGTTATCCAAATCGTGCCACATGAAGTATCATATGGAATTTTAATACATCATTTTAAAGCTTTTCTGAAGGATATTGTTTAAATATGGCAGTGTTTATAAATCTGTTGAAGCACCAAAAGGTGAATTTGGTGTTTTTCTTGTTTCTGAGGTCTTGATAAACATTTAAATGTCATATTCGTGCACCAGGTTCTATCATTTACAAGGTTTCATATGATGACTAAAGATCATTATTAGCTGAGTAATTACTATTATGGTACACAAGATATTGTTTTTGGTGAAGTGATCGTCAATTTGTTTTTTGGTATGATATTTGTCGTCAAATTAAATGTGTTTAAATTGTAAAAAATCTGTAAAGATTAAAAAAATAAACAAAAATTTTGTTTCTCATTTACTGGGGTATAAATTATTTGTTATTATACTATTTTAAACATTGGTTTTATTATATAATTGTTGTATATTTTAATTTTGTGCTTTATGTTTTTTTCGTGGTAAGCTTGCGCTAATTTGGGAGCCTTTTTGGAATAGTCTTTCTGATCAGGAAAAAGCTGAAATGGTTCGACATCCTTACAGCTGCCCCAAAAATCGCTTTGTTAAAAAATATAAAAATAAATAAAATAAATGTTGGTTAAATGGTGAGCAGTCGGCTTATAACGAAAGGTTATGGGTTAAACCCCATTATCGCAAGATTAATAAATTAAGTAAATGAAAAAATGAGTTATTAATATACTAAATTTTAAAAAGACTTTTTTTTATATTTTACCTAAAAATAGAGAAAGATACTTTAAGGGGATCTTAAGCTTTTTGGTGTTATGGCGGGGTAGAGTAAAGTAGCTCGTAGGCTCATGACCTGAAAGTGGACGTCCGAGTGTCCCTCCGCCAATATTGGAAAATAGCAAATTAATGACTGAGTTTGATCTGGCTCCGGGT
>Ga0302303_10001763_pt1 | contig 13645 bp, 31 predicted proteins | sample III_Palsa_E2_1_FD_194542 | JGI IMG/M metagenome (GOLD analysis project Ga0302303, IMG submission 194542) | Peat permafrost microbial communities from Stordalen Mire near Abisko, Sweden - III_Palsa_E2_1 | ecosystem: Environmental > Terrestrial > Soil > Palsa > Peat permafrost | place: Sweden... | reverse complement strand
ACGTCCTGATGCTGAAAAATTATTAGGTGTTATGAACTCTCTGGCATTTGGATCATTAGTTAGTCCTATTAGGCGTATGGCGCGAGGTGAAGATGCTTATCCAGCTGACCAAACACCAGGACAAAAATTCTATGAAACAGTTAATGATTCATCAGTATCAAGTGCTTTAGCTAATATCTTATCTTGGGCTAATTGGCTCTCAGATGACAAGATTTTGGGTGATCTGAAGAATGATAAATTTAGAGATAGAGTGAAAGTAGGCTCTGGTAGTGTAGTAGAAGGTACAGCAAATAGATTAGGTAATATTATAGGTATGTTTGGCACAGGTGAGCTTAACGAGCGAGATTTGAAAGATTTGTCTAGAATGCTACCAGTTACAGGTACAATATATGGATCACACCCTAGCGAATTAATAATACAATATTTAGGCACTAAATATAATCTGCCTAAAACCAGGAAAGCGGCGCACGCATTAAAAGGAGCTTAGCAAATGTCAAATGTAGTCATCGGGGCAATTAATCCATATACACAGGCTTATGCTACACAAGGGCAAACAATTTTTTCGACAAATTGGACTGCAAACGCAGCTAGTGATGTCGTGGTTTATTACACTCCTGTAGGAACTCCTCCAGACGATGCTACTCAGATTTTAGCTTATCCTGCTGATTATTCGGTTGCTTTCATTGGAGGGTCTCTTCAAGTCCAAGTGACACTTGTGACACCAGCTGTGAATACAGGTGACATTGTTACTATTACCCGTCAAACGCCTGCCGATTATCTCAATCTTTATTCAAATACAAATTTCACGCCATCAATGTTAAATAACGATTTTGGCATCTTAACGTTGATAGAACAGCAAAATCAGCTAGTAAATCAACTCATAGCCCCAAGATATAACTATTCAGCCACTATAGTTGATGTGGTTGATACGATTCTACCGATTCTATTAGCAAATCAAACCTGGGCTAAAAATCCTGGTAATACAGCGATTGTAGGTTATACATTACCTCCAGTGAGTTCCGGGATTGCGCCAGCTGATGCGACTTATATTCTTCAAACAGCAAATGCGTCACTTCCAAATTCTCAAGCATTAAGTGCTTTAGGCGCAAATGCAATTCTCGCTTGGAATAATGGAACTGAAGAAATTACAGCAACAAAAATACTTGGAACCGATGATCAAATCACTGTAGTAAATGGTGATGGTAATGGAACGATAGGCTTATCCATTCCAGCGAATCCTATCATGCCAGGTGTCGGTGGGATGGGTATTCCTATTGGTACAACAGCACAACGCGTGACTCAAGTTTCTAATATTTCACTGCGCTACAATACTGATGTTCAAGATTTAGAATACTTTAATGGTTCAGCTTGGATTCAAGTTTCACAACAAGATTTATCAGGCTTGCCTATTGTTTTAGAAACAGAAAGCGCTGAAATTCCAAACGGTTTTGTTTTAACAGCTGGTAGTGGTGTCACCCTCACACCAAGTCCTGGTGAATTATTAATTTCATCAACTGGGATGGGCGGCACTGTAACATCCTTCGCATTTACAAATGGGGATGGTTTTACAGGTGTAGTTTCAAATCCAACTACAACACCCACATTAAGTTTAACAGGCGCATTTCTACCACTCGCTGGTGGCACGATGTCCGGTGATATTAGCTTAGGGAATGCTCATAGAGTAACTAATGCACTCGATCCTAGCGCAGCGCAGGATTATGCAACTAAGAATTATGTTGATCAAACTGCTTTAAATGGCACATCAGTTTATGCAGCTACTGCGGCAACACTTGGCACTGTCACACAATCTGGTGCAGGTGTTGGTGCAACGCTGACTAATGCAGGCGCACAAGCAGCGTTTGTCGCTGATAGTGCTACCGTTCCAGTGGGTCAAAATGTTTTAGTCAAAAATACGGCGACGGGTATGACTGCCGCTAATGAAGGAATTTATACACTGACAAACGCGGGTTCTCCTTCAACAAATTGGGTGCTGACTCGCGCAACAGATTATGATACGACAACTGAAATTAATAACACTGGCTTGATACTCATTCAAAATGGATCAACTCTTGCAGGACAAGCTTGGTATAACACAGCTACTATTGTAACCGTTGACACAACCGCATTTAACTATGCTCAGTTCGGTGGTGTTAGTGGATTTTCCTCTATCAATGTCCAAGTGATTACTGCGACTGGAACCTTTACGCCTACTACTGGCGCTGTTGAATATGAGGTTTTTGGAGTTGGTGGAGGTGGTGGTGCTGGTGGGGTGCCTTTATGCGCTAATGGAGGAGCAGGTTCTAGTGGGTCCGGAGCGGGTTATGTTTTCAAAAAATTTAATGCAACAGAAATGGGAGCTAGCGCCGCTGTTGTCGTTGGCGCCAAGGGAACCGGAGGAGCGTCTGGTTCAAATAATGGTACCGCAGGAGGAGATTCAACATTTAGTCCAGCAGGAACTGGCGCAACTTTAACAGCTTCTGGTGGTGGTAAAGGCTATGGCGGTAATAATGCTGCAGGTCCTGCCTTCGTTGCAACTCAACCAGATGCTCCAGGAACAGGCACAAATGGCGATTTAAATATCGCTGGCTCATATGGAACAATTGGTCAAAGCTTAGGAAATTCCGTAATTGTTCCAATAGGTGGTGCATCTCATTTATGTGAACCTGCACAAACTAGTGTCGCAGGTAGTGGCCCACTTAATGGAAGTAATGCAACTAACTACGGTGGGGCTGGTAGTGGTGGTGTTTCCATAACAAGTTCAGCCGCAGCTTCTGGTGGTGATGGTTTTGATGGCGTTTGGTTTGTCATTGAATATATTGGTTAAGGGGTAATTTCATTATGAAATGGGCATTAGTTAACTCTGATAATATTGTTCTTAATAGGATAGTTTATGATGGTAAAAGCCCTATTAATTTGCCGGAAGATATTACTTTAAGAGAAATAGAAGATTGGGTTAATATTGGAATGCTTGCTGACATTAAACAAGACGATGTTCCAAAACCAATCCCTATTGACCCTGTTGTTATAAAGAAGCAGCGTGATGTTTATTACAAAGAAAATTTAGCAATGGTAGCGATGTATAATGAAACTAAGAAAACTAATCCACAACTGGATTTTTCTTCATACTTAGATAGTATAGAATCAACGAAACCTAGTGCTTAATTAAAAAGGAAGTTACATAAGTATAATATTTTTTTCACAAACAAAAAGGGAAACAAAATGTCAGAACAGTTAAATGCTTTACAAGTAGAAAATGCTAATCTTAAGAAAAAAGCTGAAAACAATTCTCGAGGCGTTGAAGGTTTGCTGGCTCAAATCGATGCGCATAAAGGTTTAATCCATGAAAATCTCGGACAGAATTTGCAATTAAGAACAAATATAATTTTATTTCAGAAAGAACAAAAAGCTCTTGTTAGTAAGATTGAAGATTTAAATAAAAAATTATCTGATGCTCTTACTAAAATTGCTCAATTGGAAAAACCTGTTGACCTTAAAGAACAACCCGATTCCGCTTAAAGGAGAATGAATATGCCTCTAGAAAAAAGTACGAGCGATGAAGTCAGATCAAAAAATATTGCTGAGATGATTCACAGTGGACATGAGCCAGCTCAGGCTGAAGCTGCGGCATATTCTGTCCAACGTGAGGCTGAAAAAAAACAACATGAGCATAATAAATATGGTAGATAAATAATTTACATACGAATTCCTTCAATCACACCATATCCGCACCAAGCGCGTATGTTCAAATCTCTTAATGAGGGTAAGAATATCTGCGCTGTAGTTCATAGACGCGCTGGTAAGGATATATTCTGCCTCGAGGGCTGGACATTACGAGGCCTTAATAGAATTGGCACACATGTCTATCTATTTCCGCTTTTCAAACAAGCTAGGCAAGTTATTTGGCAAGGAATGGATTTTGATGGTAGACCATTCATGAAAGCTGTTCCTGAGCCATTAATTGATAGAAGAAATGAAGCAAGAATGGAAATTGATTTTTTTAACGGTAGTAAACTTATTCTTGCAGGTTCAAATAACTATGATGGTTTGATGGGAACTAATCCTATAACTATTATCTATTCTGAATTTTCTCTACATAACCCTCTTGCTAGGCAATACTTGAATCCTATTTTAGTTCAAAATAAAGGTATTGAGATTCTACAATTTACTCCAAGAGGAATGAATCATGGATTCGACGTATTTAACCAAGTCAAAGACCTTCCGGATTACCACATCGAACACTTGTCCGTGGAGCAAACTTTTAAACATGATGGAATCACACCCATCATTACTAAAGACGACATTCAACGAGCTAAAGATCTTGGAATGTCTGAAGAACTTATCAGGCAGGAATTCTACGTTGATTTTGAAGTCGGAAACCTTGGGGCATACTTCACCCGAGAAATGGGCGACATGGTACGTGAAGGACGTATATGCCAACTTAAACCAGATCCTCGATTAAAATTACATTCTATATGGGACTTAGGTGGAACCGATGCCACAGCAGGAATTCTTTTTCAAGTCACTGGTCGTTATATTCACGTTCTTTATATGCTTCATGATACCGGTAAAGGACTCAAGTATTACCTCGACCTCGCTGAGCGAATTCGTCAGAGTATCGGATGCGAATGGGGACACCATTTCGGACCCCACGATATCGATCAAAAACACCAAGGGTGGGAACATACCGAGTCGCGTCTTATGCAAGCACGTCGTCATGGATGGCACTTTCAAATGGTGCCACGAGTCTCATTCGAAGACGGTATAGAAGCATTGCGTTATATGCTCCCTAGAACACGTATAGACAAACTTAATGCTGATATTGGAGTAAGAGCACTCAGGGAGTTTCAACGCAAATTTGACGACAAGAAAGGCCGTTTCGATCCTAAGCCACTAGACAATTGGGCAGTTCACATAGCGGATGCCTTCAGGTATTTGGCGGTGCAGTACAAGAGACTATACGATGCTCCTCAGCCGCCTACCTCTTACTCTTACGACGGATAACGAAAATAATAAATCAACCATCTCTTCACTTTTAAAGCCACACACTTCAGAACCTTTACATAACATCCACAAAATACTCGCTATAAATACCAATCAAATACCAATTGATAACATTTCAGTGCGTTAACTTTTCTCTTCTCTTGGGGGGGCTTAGACCACCTTGGCAGACCTAAGCTTGTCCCTGCAAAGATACTCATAAACTCAAGCAGGACGCGCTCTATAGGGTAGACTGGCCACCTTGTTCAGAGAGTTATCGGGCACCGGAATCAAATGACGACCCCCGCCCCCGTTTTGTACCCCCCTGAAATTTCCGCGTTTTGCTGTGGATTTCGAGGATTTTATAAGCAAATCAAAAGCGTCATCCAAAAGGTGAGGTCGTTCTCGCTAAAAAAAGTGTTGCATTAAGTCATATTGTCGGGTATAGTTAGGCCTTATTAACGTGTATAAGAGAGATTAGAAATGAGATATGTAATTAACGGGAGTTTATATAACTGTAGTAAAAAAGAGGCTATGGATATCGCGACAGGTCAAAACACGGATCAAATATATATAATAGGGAAGGATAACCATTGGCGCTATACTGCGCAAAACGGGGGCAAATGGTTTTTAGCGTGTGGAGGTCATTCGATTAATGACTAATTAGTTAATCCGGTTTAGTAAATTAATTTTAAGAGAGCATAAAGGAATCAGGGAATGATAATAAACTTTAGCAGCATTCATCGTTGCCGCCGGAATCACAATTATCAAGTATTAAAGCAATTAGATCATGCGAGATATATAATCATTATTAATTTAGACAAAGAGGTTAGGAAGAACGATTTTGTTTTTTTACATTTAGAAGATGAGATTAGAATATCAATAATTGAAAGTGTTATTAAAATCGAAGAACCCGCACATATGTGGCGAGTTGTTATTGACTTGCATCGTGCTGAAATGTGTTATATGGAAGAAAGATCGCAGATTTTGAAGAGGATAAAGAGAAATGAATGAAGAACTAAAACCTTGTGTATTTTGCAATGGTATAGTTGACGTATGGAAATTAGGCTCTTTGGGTAATCCTCCTGTTTATAAAATTATGTGCAGAAAAAATCAATGGATTTCTAGTCTATATTATGAAACAAAACAAGAAGCAATCGAAGCATGGAACAGGCGCGCATGAAAAAAATTATTACAGAAATTGAAAAAAAATCCTTCAAAACTTACAAAGTAAACATTTGCAATGATTGTTACAATTTAATTGGAGAGATGTGTCATAACTATTATTGTATTTTCATTAGAAGAACCATGAAAGAAGTTAAACATTATTTAGATATAATTTTTATAAGACCAATTGTTGATGGTGAGTCATTAGATTTATATCCTCAGGATAAGCCCATATGATAAATAATTATATTCAAACTAAAGCTTTTAATAATGCTAAATTTATTGCATCCATAGTTGAATCAGAATTTAAAAAACTTATTGATCAAGGAATTTTAATTGAAGATTTACAAATACAATTAAAAGAAAATAAAAAGCTTATTTTTTATAAAAATCGCTTACTTAAAGAAATTAAATTTGAAAGTAAAATTATGGATTCTAAGGGAACTTTTGAATTAGTGACTTCATGTTATGTTAAGGATTATCCATTACTAGAAGAAGAAATAGAGTAAGGAGAAACGCATATGATCTTGCAAGAATTAAGTTTTGATGAATTAAAGCAACAAATGAGAATGTGTCAAACTAAAATGCTCATGTTTATTATTATGCTAGCCAATGGTGAATTAATGGAGAGATGCGATAAAAATATTTTAGATGAGAGAGTTCATATTAAAGGATAAAAACTGAATAAGAGAGAGAAAATTAAAATGAAAATAACCAAACGATACTGTGACGTATGCACAAAAGAAATTATTAACTACGATCCTGATATACGAACGTCACACCAGCATGGCGAAGACTACAGGCCACTTTATGTTCTATTGAATGAAAAATACAAGATAGAACATATCTGCTGGAACTGCATAATTGATATAGCTGCGAATATCGAAGCTAAAATGAAAACTTTAAAAGAAGCTAAAGAAATTAAAGACGAACATATTTAAGGATGGCGTCATTCAATTTTAGGAGAAGATTAAATGTTAGTTAAAATTACAGAGAAGTTTTATATTAATATTGCTGAAATATTAATGGCTTTTAAAGAGGGGAATAAACTTTTTATTTACTTTAAAAATACTGATTTACATCAAGAAAAAATTGAAATATCAAGTAGAACTAAAATTGCAAAAGAAATTTTAAGGAAACTTGATATTTACAATTTCAATATGAATACTCCAAGGACATCTCCATGTGTATAGAATCTCAATTTGTAATATCAATAAGTTTAGCGGTAATTGCTGTGACTAATGTTATAATAACAGCGTGTATTTTATATGTATTATTAGCCTCATGAGGAAATCAAAATGACAGACGTAGCCAGTGAAGTTTTATCAGTAGCAAATGAAGTAGCACCAGAAGCGCCGATTGTAGAGGTCGCAAATGCGGCTGTAGCGACTGTAGCTGATCTTGGTCCTAGTACAGTACTTTCAGATATTGAATTAGCTGTTAGCCTTATAACACAGCTTAAAACGATAGTATCTAATGTGAGTGGTGATACGTTAGATAAAATCAAAACTTTAGTTGAGGATTTATTTTAATGAGAACAAGATTGCCTTGGCAATGGGAAGCATTAGACGATGAAACAAGCCGTGCGAAAGTAATTGGAGGTTGGGTTCTCTGTCATAAAACAGGTTCTAAGAGTGAATCGATGGTGTTTATTCAAGATAAAGAGCACGCATGGGGATTTCCAATAGCAAGAGCTGAAGCAGAACCAAAGAAATCGATAGCGCAGGATTTTTAAAGACTAAAAGCGTCATTACTTATTAAGTACTTGACGCTTTTGGATGCTTACTTGACGCCTGGTCAATAAGTTAACAATTAATATCTATATGTTCCGTCGCTGTTTGGAGTTCCCATCATATTCGATTTCTTATCCATGCGATCCATTTGCATAGAATTCTCACGGCCGTTATTAGCCGGTTGTGAGCTTGTAGCGTTGTGGTTGTAGCCAGACATATCATTGTCCTTTACAACACGGTCAATAGCGATTTTAGCGGCATATCGACGTGGGTCTTCACCGCCACCGCGTCTGATTGAATCCGGTGAATCATTGCGCTCAGCATTTGGATGACGTAATTCAGATTGGGGGCGGTTTTCGTTGACTTTGTTGTCCATAATATCACCTACTCATCATTAATTTGGTTAGAGAAGTTGTCGAATTCTTTCAGGCCGCCTTTCTCGCCTGTCGCATTTACTCCCATGGTCTTTTCTTCAGACTCACGTTTAGCATCTTCCATTTGTCGTTTTTGGCATTCGCTCATCATTGTTGCTCTACTCCATGTGATGGGTAATCAACACCCTCGTTACCATCTATGCGATCTTCCATCATGGTATTTCGAGGCGCCATTTTATCACCATTGCGCATTAAATATTCTTTCTGGTCACGATATTGATTCACTTCGTTCATATTCATTTTTGGCCTGCGTAAGCGTTGTTAGCATCGCGTACAGCTTCAGCATTCTTGAGAGTTATGGAGTTGCTGATAGCGTCTGAACGACCATATTTGATCAAATCATCATCGCGTTGACGTTCCATCGCGCTGTAGTCCAAATCACGTTCAGAATCAGCACGAGCTTTATCTTTCTGAGCTTGTTGGCGAGGTGTCATCAGATTCTCCCGCTGTTGAATGAGTTATCCATTGGAGCGTCAATAGAAGCATCTTCTTTCGCTGTAGCTCGATCAACTCTAGCCACTTGGGCGTTGATAGCCATGCTGTTGACAGGCTCTGTATTCTTGTTCCTCATGGAACCATCAGCGGAAGCGTATCGAGCGTGGCGCTCAGATTCGTCTTGGGCTAGCGACTTCTTGCGCATCTGTTCTGGACTCATTGACATTTCATAATTCCTTGATCGTAACAACGGTTTTACCATTGGGATATGGTGCCATTTTTTCTACCACTAATCTACTGATTTGGCTGTCATCTTTGATAATCCTGGCATGCATGAAACTATCAATCAAAACCTTCAAGCGATTGTCGAGGTCGTAGCGCCTCGTATGGGGTGGGTGTAGGTCAACGGTCACCTCAAGTAAGATATCGTCCCTGAAGCAATACAGTGAACCCTCAGGCCTATTAAAACTCTTAGCTAGCTGATAGACCTGAAAATAAAACATCTTTGTTTCATTATTGTTCACTCTCTGCTGGTACAGCTTCCCGCTGGACGTTTTCACTATCTTCCCGATTTTCTTGTAATTGTTCACGGACGGCGGGAAACCTAACGTTAGCTCTATCATCGCTTCTTCCTAGTAGTGATTCCCACCGGTTCCCTTTCAGGTTTCCTGTAATTCATCACTTCTGGCTTAATTGGAGTCCCGTGGTGAGGTTTAAAGTCGTTTTTGGTATCGTCGCTAGGATCATCGCTGTAAAGAGTCCTGAGAGCCTTCAGCGTGTTTCCCGCTCCGTTGTCGTCAATCTTGCGCCAGTTGCTCATTTTACTTTCCTTTTCTTTTCAAAATACTTTTTTTGCGATTCATAATAACTTTCAGTTCTACAAGATTCACAATAAGGTGAACCGTATCTTTTTGCTAAAACTTCAATTCCGCATTTCCTACATTTTTTTATTGCATCAGTCTGTGCGGCAATTTCTCTAGGTAATCGATTGTGTAACTTGCGTGTTTTTTCTGTATTACAGATTTGACACCGACGTTTTCCTTCTGGATAAGGATGGCCGTTAACACAAGAAGTTTTTATTGGTTTTTTAATATTATTTTTAGAAATATATTTTTCTATTGTTACTTCATGGATATTTAATAATTCAGAAATTTCACGATTTGATTTATTTTGCGATTTTAACTTTTTTAGCTCCTGAACAAAGCGGTTACCCAACATGCCATGCTTGGCTTGCATTTCAAAAGATAAAGCATCCACAACAAGATAATACTTTTTTTTAAATTCATTATCTGTTTTTTTCCGAATAACAAATTGAGATAGTGAAGGAACAATATTTTTGAATTTATCGATAATTTCATGGGGATGTAAATTATGTTCTTCGGATAAGCTTAAAATTTTATAATAATCTTCTTCTTGCCAATAAACATAAGTTCCTTTTTTTCTATCTTGTCTTAAATTTTTTTTACTTATTAATTTGGTTTTAGAAATATTTTGTGCGCCTACTTGTTTTCTGTAAGGTTGAAATGGTTGTACTTTACAATTGGCGCGCATTTTTTTAAGCATTTCTGGTTCTACAGGTTTCCATAAACCTACTTCAATCATATGCTTTGCATTTTCACTCAATAATTTTTTAGTATTTACTCCGCAAATACCTTTTGAAAAAGGTAAGCCATATTTTTCTTGATAGGATTGAATATCCATTCCATGAATTCCAAGATGTGAACATAATGATTTGAAAGACCTGCCGCATAACAAGCAAATTATTTTATCGCCTGATAAATATAAATCCACTTCTTCTTTTGTCTGGAAAACTTTTTCGATAGGGTATCCAGGCATAACTTTTCGTCTATTGCGATTTTTCCATTCATTTATTTTTTGTTGTTTAGATTTTAAACCACTTCCATGAGTGATCTTTCCCGTAAAGCCATAACTCATAAGTGCCTCTTTGAAGATTTGAATACTTTGGAACGATTTTGAATTATTAAATTACTATCGTACGAAATTTTGCCTTTAACATAAGTTACCGCCTGATATTCTTTATCATAGATTGGTTTTATTCCAGTTAATTGGGTAGCTATCTCTTCTAGTTCTTTCATCTTTTGATATTTGTCTTTCATAAAATGCCTTTAGTTATGATATTTTTTAATCAATAACTTAACGCTATGCGTTAAGTAGATCATTGACATATTGCTTTTCATTTTCAAAAAAAAACAACAACCCTTCTTTAGTTGTTTCTCTCTTAGTTTTTAAATCTCTCTAAAAGCTCTCTCTTATACCGGCAAATTTCGTACCCTTCCGTCGGCAAATTTCGTAGGCGGTCGGGCAGAGTTATCGGCAAATTTCGTACCCTTAAAAAAGTTATCGGCAAATTTCGTACCCTAGACTTTGTCACACGAAACCCTCTTGCCTGTGGATAAGATTAGTTCATAATTTAATCCATACTCATTGACCAATCCGCGGACATAATTTTTTGGTCGCTCGATAATTAAAAAATCTTGATCTTCTAAATAAATAAAATGATCACGCAATTGACGTTCGGAAGCACCCATTGGTTCCTCAAGATTTTTCATACAGGATTTATAAGATTTTCGATTACCAATAATTGCAGCAAAGACTAATAAAATGCCTTTTCGCGGCAAATTAAGTATTGAGCGAGGAATATCACGTATAGCCCATGAAATTTCAAAATCTGAAATACCTTCAGGACGTTTTTGGAAACGATTTAATTTGTTTTTTTCTGTGGTTTTGCTACTATTTGACATTAGACATCCTATCCTTAGGGTTCAGTTACTAACTTCGCAGTTTTAGCTTAATCCTAAGGATGAATCTTTTCAATCTGTTAGCTCAAATATTTTCCTCCACAGCTTATACCGCAGTAGCACACAACTTGTTCTACATATACATAGAAAATCACAGGTTATTAGATAAGTTATCCACAGAATTTGTGGATAAGTATTAAATTCTTGACATAAAACGCAAAAGGATTTATCAAATAGATTCCTTGATTTAGTAGGTGACCATATGAAAGACAAAAAGAAGAAAGACGACGGTAAAAAGAAGAAGTAACGAAAAGCGGCGACTTACTACTTGCTCGCCGCTTTTTTTGGAGGAATAGGTAATGGCATCCAGTGTGTAGGATATTTTTCTTCACAACTAAATTGACCAGCATTTTTTGAATACCACAATGCTTTTGTCATTGCTTGCGCGTCCCTTATTGTAGTTAAATAATATGCTGACTTATCAGGCAATCTATCTTTAACGCTGATCCAATTATTCATTATATTGCTTCCTTAATACCTTTTTCAGAGTCAGCATGGCCTGCTTCATAACCTTGCTTATACGCATCTCTTAGATGGGATTGGTAGCGTTGTAAGTCCACGTCTGGAACGAAACAAAGACCAACAGAAGTTTCATAAATATGGCCTCCATCAACTTTTATTCTGCATAATGCTCCATCCAGAGATTCCCATTGTTCTTCTTTCATAAGCTTCCTATTACGCTTTTACGGTTACCACAATGTTCGCATTTTAAGCCGTCTCGGCTAAGTGCTCTACAAACTTTACACCTGAACCACCCACTCATAAGACCTCCAATGTTCTGCGTCCCACATTACACTTTCGATAATTTATCCACCGATTGATCTAATAAAATAATAACTTGATCTAATTGTTCATACCAATCTTGAGAATTAAATTCGATTACAATAGCTTTTGCTTGCGCTATCAACTTCAAAGTGTCATTCACTTCCTGCATTTTGAGCGTCCTTGTCTCGTGGAAAACGTTGTCGTTTGATTGTTAAATCGGTTTTCTTGATGATCCAGCACGTGCCAAGTTTTTCAGCTTTAATCTTGCCGCGCTGAATCAACCGTCTAACATGATCTGGTGTAAAACCAAGAATGTTAGCCGCTTCGATTGTCGTGTAATATGAACCTCTATTTTTGATCATCCGTCTTTATTTCTCCTGTTTGCTTATTTACATGCTTATTTTTCTCAGCAAGTAAATCCTCTAAATTTGCTTCATCTTTCGGTGTGCCAATCTCAAAGAAATCTTCTCTGTGAGCCATACCATCTTTAATGCTCTTATAGATGCCCTTTAGAACGACTATCTCTGAAGCTATGGTTGCATCAAGGTTATGCCCTAATCTCTTCTCTAGATGCTCTACTTTAACCCCTAGCTCGTCAAATGCTTTGACCATGTTTCTGATTTGTTCTTTGATCGGTACATCACTGGATTCTTGTGTCTTTTTACATTGAGCAAGCGCAGATTCAGTAATATCACCTGGTATCACTCTCAATATACAACCTCTCAAAATTCTTGAGCCAATATTCTGTACCATTTCTCTTATATCACGTTCATCTGTTAGTCGTTTTGTGCCTTGTTTAGTTGTTCTTTGATGGGGCACCATAAAACCTTGTGATACAACATAGTTTGTTTGCATATCTATCGCAGTCGCGACTGCTTCAGTTTTGTCCGCAGTTTGACTTACAATTGAAATCTCAATATGAATGTTACCGTATTTCTGAGCTAATACCTCAGCTAAACGAATAGATGCACCTGAAACCATCTTGCCACCACGTGGGTAATTGTAGGTCGCTTGGTCTGCTAAGCTCAAACGCTTACATGCTTCAATGATATCCATGAATGCTTGATTCTCATTGCGTCTTTCACGCTTTGCCATAATCATACATGCTTGGATTTGGGCAACTGCTTTAGATTCTTGTACTTTAGTTTGTGCGCTTAATTCTGTAGTTTCTGTTTGAAAATCTTTTGTTAGTGCGTTCATGTTCTCATCCTTCTTTATTTATTGCTTCATCAATCGCCGCTGCTAATTTTATTCATTACCCGTCCCCGGACCCGTCCCCGTCCCCGTCCCCGTACCCGGACCCGAACCCCGACCC
>Ga0302303_10001759_pt1 | contig 13659 bp, 11 predicted proteins | sample III_Palsa_E2_1_FD_194542 | JGI IMG/M metagenome (GOLD analysis project Ga0302303, IMG submission 194542) | Peat permafrost microbial communities from Stordalen Mire near Abisko, Sweden - III_Palsa_E2_1 | ecosystem: Environmental > Terrestrial > Soil > Palsa > Peat permafrost | place: Sweden... | reverse complement strand
CCGCGAGGCGGCTCTCTTGTGCCTCCCCCCGTTGCCGCCACTCCAGATCGTGCTGCTCCGAAGCCGCCTGAGCTGCCGCATGTGTCGAGTCCTATGCTTCAACCGCGAGACGGCTCTCTTGTAGTTCCCCTCATTGCCGATTCTTCAGATCGTGCTGCTTCGAAGGCGGCTGAGCTGCTGCACTTGTCGGGACCTATCCTCCAAAGGCGTTTCAGCGAGCCGGCGAATATTAGCGAAGAGGCCGCCGACGATCTCAGCAGTCCTGACGTCGCTCCGCGGCGGAGCAAGTGGACGCTCGTTGCCGTGATCTTTATCGTCGTGCTTGTATCGTTTCTTGCCGGATGGGTAGCGGCAGGGCCAGGCGGCCGAAAACAATTCTTAGCAATGTTCGAGAGGCAGCAAAATAATACCTCCGAAACAGTCCAGAATCCTGGCGCGATTCCGATTCCAGCCGGCCCGACAGCGAGTGTTCCGCTCACGCCACCAGCAAATGTCACGGCGCAGGAGCCTAAGCAGCGCATTTCGTCCACCCCAAGCGGGACTACTGCGACCAGCACAACGCCGGATAAGGTCCAGCCAAGGCCCAATGGAAATGCCCAACCTTCGCCGAGCGCTCCTAAAAATCCCGATATCTTGGCGGCTCATAATTCACCGTCGCAAACGCAGAAACCGGCAGCGCCTGCCCCGCGCACAAATGTTCCAGCTATTAAGTCGGCTGACGCCAGCCGCGACACCCACCCTTCTCAGCCGCCAACTTCGACGACCGCTTCGAACTCGTCCAGCGCGCTGGCCCAAAACAAGACTCAAGAAATTCGGCCTGTGGAGCAGCCACGTCCCGTGACCGCACCCACAGTCTCAAATTCCGCGGTCAAGACCGCGCCGCCGCCCGCCACTTCAAACGCGTCATCGCAGCCGAGCGCGAGCACTTCCGCGACAGAAAAGCCGAACGCGAGTCCTGTGGTAACGCAGCCCGCCCGCGTCGAGCCCTCGCCCGTCGCAGCGAAACCATCCGAACCCGCGGAGGTCGTCAAGGGAACGGTCACCGTCAGCGCCAGTCCTTTCCCTTCAATCCGCGTTCCGGCCGAGATGAAATCGCAAATATCGAAGCAAGGCGCCAGTCTGCAAATGGGCCAGCTGCTCTCGCGTGTCGAACCTGTATATCCCGAAGACGCCGAGCGCCAGCGCATCGAAGGCGTGGTCAAGTTGCACATGATTATTGACCGCGACGGAAACATCCAGGATGTTGACAAGATGACTGGCCCGCCGCTTCTCGTAGCAGCAGCTGCGAATGCCGTTCGCCAGTGGCGCTACAAACCAACCTCGCTCGGCGGCCAACCCGTCGAAGCGGGAGTGGACGTAACCGTAACCTTCCGCTTGCAAACCACTCACGCGAACTAGCGCGCGCTCCGCCGCATCGCAAATCCCGCCTGCGCACACTTCTGCCACTATATCGAATTGCTGAAAGGATTCCCGAGCGGGCGTTGCGATCAACGCGACCGCAGCGCGATCAATCTGTTACATCTGCAGGACTAACTGAAGGACTTGATTTGTGGCCGGCCAGCGCCAACGCAGCTCCCACCCCGCCCGCGCCCGCCGCTCCAATCACGATCCACATCGTGTAACTCTTCTTCTGCTGCACGTTCCCGGGCGTCGTATTCGGCGGCGGCACCGTCCCCGTTTCTTTCACAGCCGACAATTGCCCCTGGCCGGAAATGTTCACTGTTTGCCCCGCTTGCATCAAAAGACCGTTGCTGCCCGCGGTCGGCACCAAAATCACGCTGCCGTCCAGGCAAGTCACCGTGAACGACCCGTCTGCCCCCTTCTCGATCTTCGACGTCGATTGCTCTCCGTCCGTCACGCCCACCGCGGTAAAACTTCCGACTCGCAGGTTCAGCCCCTGCGGCCCGCTTCTCGAACTCATCACCACCGTTCCCGACTGCAGCTCCGCCACGTATTGGTCGCCGCCGTTGAACGCAACCTGGCTCTGCGGCGAAATCTGGAACGTACCTTGCGCGCTGTTGGTAAATGTCGCCGTCCCAGCCTGGCCGGTGCGCACCGTGTCTCCCGTGAAAATCGTCGAGTCCGCCGGCGCCGGAGAATTGTTCACGTAAACTTCTCCCACGCTGCTCAACGAGCCCAGCGCTTGATGTTCTTGCGAACGTCCGCCGGCCAGTCCAACCGCGGGAAACAGCAAACTCAAAACCACCAGCAGTGACAGCAACTGAAGAGAAAATCTTGAAGTCCTACTCCGCATCCTGTCTTTGGGGTCGGCCCACATTGAACTCAACTCATCCCCCTCAAAGAACTCACGATTCTGCCGCTGCTTTTTTACCACTCCACATTCGGTTTGTCCATCAAGAATCGCCGCAATGAAACTTATCCGGTCATGTCGTCGCTCAACTCGGAAGTCCCTTCAGATAATCGAGGATCGAGTGGAACGACACAAAGTTTTCAAGGACATTCGGCCCAAACTGAATGTTAAATTCCTCCTCAATCACGATATCCAGCGTAAAAGCGGCGCTGGAATCCCACGCCTCCAAAGTCTGCATGCTGGCCAAGCCAATCTCTTGATCGCTAAGCTGGGGAAACACCGCAGAAAAGCATCGGATGAGTCTCGCCTGCGTGTCATTCATCAAAATCCTTCCGAATTCGGAGGTGAACAGAGGGCGTTTCCAGGCCTTCAATTAATTTCATGATTTGCGATACTCACGGTCAACCCGGCCTGCCCCACGGGGCGAAGACGTCTTTCTGGAAGCCAAACTTCAAAAAACTGATCTTGCACTTACAGATTGAGATTCCCCAGTTCTTGCCAATCAATAAATTCCGTCGCCATCGTAACACAACCCATCATCAGTCCCTCCTTGCTCTTCCGCCACCTTGACGCGATACCGCTTGCGAACGATACTCCGCGATACGGGAAGAAACGAGAGCATCTATCTCTTCACCGGGCAAATTTGCGCCCACCGCATCCGCCATTCGGGATTAGAATGGTCGCCTCCATGAGGGTTCTGCACATCGTCAAGACCGCCGTCGGCGCAAACTGGGCCTACGAGCAGGTACGAGTCTTGTGCGAACTCGGAATCGAAGTAGTCGTCGCTCTGCCCTCCGACACCGAAGGCCTCGCCCCAAAATATCGCGAAGCCGGAGCCGCCGTCGTTCGCGCCAACCTCGATTTTCCCGCGCGCGAGCCCTGGCGCATCCCAGCCACGCTTCGGGCTTGCCGTCAGCTCGTCGCCCACATCCGCCCCGACTTGATCCACACTCATCACGTGGGCACAACGTTCGTCGCCCGCCTCGCCCTCGGGAAGAATTCGCCTATTCCTCGCGTTTTTGGAGTCACCGGAACTCTTCATCTTGAACACCGTTTTTTCGCCTGGCTCGACACGCACCTGGCAGGCCCGCGAGACTACTGGATCGCGACCTGCCGGTGGACACAACGCAAGTACGCGACCTTAGGCATTCCGCTTAACCGCGTATTCCTTGCTTACCTCGGAACGGATGTTAAAAATTATCCGAGCAGTCGAACAGGCATTTTAAGAGACGAATTGAAAATCCCCGCGGATGTTCCGTTGGTGGGGATGGTGTCTCTGTTTTATGCGCCGAAGTGGTATCTCGGCAGCGCGCGAGGCCACAAGGGCCACGAAGATTTCATCATGGCTCTGGCGCGACTTCGGCGAGAGCGTCCGGACGTGCGTGGCGTAATGATTGGCGGAACCTGGGGCGGCGGACACTGGTACGAAGATCGCGTTCGGAGCTTTGGCAAAAAGCTGTGCGATGGTGGCTTGCAATTCAGTGGAACTCGGTCGGATGTATCAACGATTTACCCCGATCTAGATTTGGCGGTCGTCCCGACCCATTCGGATGGTCTGGCCTATAGCGTCGTGGAACCTCTCCTTGCCGGCGTGCCCGTCGTCGCGACGAACGCAGGCGGCATCCCCGACCTTATTCGCGACGGCGACACAGGCTGGCTCGTGCCGCCCGGAAATCCCACAGCCCTTGCAAGTGCCATGTGCGAAGCACTCGACGACCCCATGGAAGCACGTCGCCGCGCTGTAGAAGGCACCCAGTTGGCGCGCAATTTGATGGACCTAAGAAAGACCGGAGAGGAAGTGGCCTTGACGTACGAAAACATTTTGGCGCATAAAATAAATTGACGAGCGCTCCCTCGTAACCTAATGACCCAGACTCGGTGTCGAGTGTTGCATGTGGTCGGGACCATGAACCCCGGAGGTCTTGAGACCTGGCTCCTTCATGTGCTAGCTGATGCGGAGTCTGACCGCTTTCAGTTCGATTTTTGCGTCTGCGGCGCTGAAGCGGGTGTGTACGGCGAAGAAGTTGAACGACTCGGCGGCAAAATATTGCGATGCCCGAGAAGTCGGGGTTTATGGAAGTTTCGTCGTAGTTTTGGAAGAGTTCTTCGAGAAGGGAACTACGACGTTGTGCATAGCCACGTGTTGTTTTTTTCTGGTGCTCTCCTCCGTTGGGCCAAAGATGAAGGTGTTCCCATTCGAATTGCCCACAGCCACAATGCCGACGATGGAAGTCCCGGCACCTTCACCCGTCTTCTTTACCGCAAGGTGATGAAATCGTGGATCAATCGCTACGCGACGCACGGATTGGCAGCGTCCAAACTTGCTGCCGCGGAATTGTTTGGCAAAAACTGGGTGTCGGATAAGCGCTTTCAGACTCTCGATTACGGTTTGAAGTTGCACCCGTTTCAAGAGTTTTTCGATCCAGGAAAGGTTCGAGCCGAACTCGGAATACCGAAAGGCGCTCCTGTTGTAGGGCATGTTGGACGCTTCGACCATTCCAAGAATCAGCGATTTATTCTTGACACCGCTGGTGCGGTCCTGAAATGTAAGCCGGATGTTCATTTCTTGTTGATTGGCGACGGTCCCCTACGACCCGAAATCGACGCCAGCGTGCGGCAGATGGGTTTGTCGCAAAGAATTCACTGTATCGGGATTCGGACCGATGTGCCTCGGTTGATGCTTGCGGCCATGGATGTGTTCCTTTTTCCTTCCTTGCACGAAGGTTTCGGACTTTGCTTGTTGGAGGCTCAGGCAGCCGGGCTTCGCTGTGTCGTCTCCGATACGATTCCGAGAGAGGTCGTGAGAGTCCCCGGATCAGTGGAGTTTCTCGCACTCTCCGCCGGGAAGGATTACTGGTCCACTAGAATAATCAAAGCTCTGGGTATGCCGCGACTGGAATTGGTTCCCGCCCGGGACCCCGACGCGCAAAGCAATTTCTCGATGCAGCGGCCGTTGCGCGAACTCATGGGTGTTTATTCAATGTCCCGAGATCCCATCCGCCTGGTCACCGCGGAACGACATGTCTAGCGTCGTACCCTTGCGAACTATTCACCTCGACGCGCGAGACGTTGCGCCAGTAACCCGTCGCCAGGACTCGCGTGCTGATTATTTCATTGCCGCTATTGTTGTTTTCTTCTCGACATTGATCTTTGTGCTCTGGAATCGAGCGGTCCTGCACTGGTTCATAATTCCGGCCATGGTTTGCGGAGTGTTGGTAGGAGTTGATGTCGTGCGATGGTTGCGCGGCCGCCTGGATTTTTTCGACCCAAGGACCATTATCGGTTGCCTGGGCGTCTATCTATTTTTTGTTAGTCCGCTTCTTCACGTAGCTTGGGATCGTTTTGGAGCGGGATATGACTTGATCTTGTTTGGCGACTGGCGCCCTTGGTTGGCGGCCATGGCAACTTTGAATGCGGTAGCCCTGCTGGCCTACCGCATTGCTCACAACTGGGCTGTCGGTAAAACAAAACCCTCGGTCACCCGCTGGGAAATTAACTACAGGAGGTTTTATCCAGTATTTGCACTGGCCCTGGCCTGCTCGATTGGCGCGGTGGCCACCTTCCTTTGGCAACTAGGTGGCATTAACGGATTGATTGACGCCTACGAGTACAACCCCGAAGCATTTGTAGGGAAAGGTTGGCTACTGGTGCTCGCTTGGCCGCTTGCAGTTTTATCCTTCATCGTGATTGCTGTCGTATGGACCGATCCACGAGAAAAAAGTCGCCACCATTTAGCAACGGGAATAATCCTTTTGAGTCTGGCGGGAATAGGCCACTTCCTCTTGCTGGGTTGGTTCGGAAGCCGAGGTACGACGGTTTGGGCCATATTTTGGATGGCAGGCATCGTTCACTATCGCTTCCGAAAACTCTCTGCTGTAATCACGGTGGCCGGTCTGATTTTGTTGGTTGGGTTTATGTATTTCTACGGCTTTTACAAAGAACAGAAGCGCGCTAGCTTGGACATTCTTCGCTCACCAGCAATGTGGTTGCAGCCAAAGGGTTATGAACGCGACATGAAGTACCTTCTACTCGGGGATCTAGCTCGTTCAGATTCCGATGCGTATATCCTACACAACCTCGTAAAAGATCCGGGAGATTATAACTATCGATGGGGGCTCACTTACGCCGGAGCGCTGGCTATTCTAATCCCTAAGAATTTCTGGCCTGATCGTCCTGACTTCAAGATTGAGGCCGGAACTGAAGCGCAACTCGGCAAAGCTACTCCTTGGCGTTCACTTCGAACCTACGGTCTGGGCGGGGAGGCGATGCTTAACTTTGGGCCCTGGGGCGTGGTACCCATGTTCGTATTCTATGGGGCCGCGCTAGGGTGGTATCGCCGCAAACTGAAGAGCTGGACTCCCTCGGACAGCCGCATGTTGCTTGCCCCTTTTTTCTCCATCCTCTTCGCGAACGTCCTGGTGGGCGACAGCGACAACCTTGTCTATGCCGTGATGACGCAGGGATTATTAATCGCAGTGGCCCTTTTTGCCTCGTCAAACCGCGTTCATTTGGAGATAGGGACAAACCACATTGAAGGCATTAGTCACTCTTGAAGACCACCTATGGCGCGGCGCAGACGGCTACATTTACGGCCACGGGCCGACGGGCTACTCTGTTTGGTCCGAACTCCTCGAATCTTTTGAAGAAGTAGTTTTGCTGGCGCGAGTGGGTCATCGCAACGATATACATCTCCGCGGAAATAAGGTGGAAGGACCGCGCATTTCAGTCCGGGAATTGCCGGATTATTTCGGCCCCTGGAATTACTTGCTGTCTCTTCCGACTCTGCGATCTCGGGTTCGAGCGGCCGTGGCCCAGTGTGATGCACATCTACTTCGCGTACCGGGTTTAGTCGGCCGGCTTGCATGGCAAGAGATTAGACGTGTAAGAAAGCCCTACGCCGCTGAGGTCATGTCGGATCCCTCCGATACCTTGAGTCCCGGAACGATGTCCACTCCGTTTCGCTCGCTCTACCGAGCAGTAGCTACTCAAGGCCTGAAAGCAATCTGCGGCGAAGCCTTCGCAACCCTTTATTGGAGCGGCGAGACGATGCGGCGACGGTATCCGCCGGCGAATAACGCCTATGCATGTGTTGCGCCGAGAATATTTCTCAACGGGGGATATGCCTGTACCGCGGAGATGGCGCAGCGATTCCGAATAATAGAGTCAGGAAACCGGCTACACAAACCCGGAGAAGCCGCGCGGCGCATCGGTTTCATCGGAAGCTTCGCGCAGCTCTATAAGGGCGCGGACACACTTCTGCGCGCACTATCCCTTTCCCTGCACCGTGGGGCCAATTTGGAAATATCGCTCGTAGGTGAAGGCCGCTACCGCAAAGACATGGAAACACTGGCCCGTGAATTATCAATTGAACGGAGTGTGCATTTTCTAGGTCAGTTAGGCTTTGGCCTGCCAGTTTGTGATTTCCTGGATTCTATAGATTTGTTCGTTATGCCGTCACGAGCGGAAGGGCTACCGCGTGCTTTTGTAGAAGCCATGGCGCGCGGCTGCCCGTGCATCGGCTCCAACGTGGGCGGGATTCCCGAACTGCTCGCCGCCGACGATCTCGTTCCTCCCAACGATCCCGAGGCCTTAGCGCGGAAAATCATGGAAGTGACCGCCGACCCCGAGCGTATGAAGGCCATGTCTGTGCGTAATTTATCGAGGGCGAAAGAATTTGATCCCGAGGTTTTGGGGAATATGCGGCTAGCTTTCTACCGGTACGTGAGAGACCATTCGGTGAGTGCCGGGAAATTCTAAAGTCAAGAACGATAGCTTTTTTAATCCTTGTAACCCACCGCGATTATGTTCAGCCGAAATCCGGAGAGAAAATCGTAACGATTCACCAGCCATTCGTACGTCAGTCCCAAGCGGTGCAGAAGGGAATTGAACGCCAGCACGCTGGGCGCTCCCTCCACCAGGCTGATTTCGGAGCGGCTGAATCCCGATCTCAGGAATAGCGCGCGAAGGCGTCGGCGCGTGTTCGCTCGATAGCGAGTAGGGAAGATATCGTTTTCATCGAATCCGCGCACGCGGCTGTTGAACCAAACATGGAACCAGTGAGGCGTCAAACTTGCCGCCGCTCCAAAATAATGCAGCAGGTTCGGAGTAAAAATCGCGAGTCTTCCGCCCGGTTTGAGCACCCGGTAAAACTCCTTCAGCACAGCATTCGGGAAATCCACATGCTCGATCACCAGTCGGCAGTTCACAACATCAAACGAGGCATCCGAAAATGGCAGGTGATTCAACTCTGCTCGGACTCCAAAATCGATTTCTGAGTTAGCGCCGATATTTTCTCTCACGTCGATTCCCACCAGTCGGCAGCCGGTCCTTCTCGCGAACTCCATGGCGAAAAATTTTCCCGTGCCGCACCCCGCGTCCAGGACGCGATCGCCGGCGACAACGACCTGCTTAAGTTTCTCCTCAAAGGTAATTTCAGGCGAAAGACTAGCCATTTTCGTTTGTGGCGCAAGCCGCTTGCCCACGCTCGAAAGAGCACTCGCAACGGCGGAATCGTGTTTTAGCCCAAGGTCCACGGCGTGCAGATCCTTAAAGAGGCTTGGCCTCCGCGCGTTCGAGCATACCCAGTTGGCCTGACGGCGTGAGCTTCCCGCCCGCAGCCGCAGCCATGGCGCGCATCGCGATCTGGTTGTGGAATTGATCGGTAGTGAAGTCGGCGATTAGGCCCGAGCTGATCGCCGCGTAAATTTCCTCGATTCCGGACTCCAGACTCCGCTCGCATCCAAAACCCAAAATCCGCTCGATTTTCTCGAACGAGACGCGATAGTTGCGGCGATCTGCATTCTCGATCCTGACAATCTCGGTGTTCGGCACCACTCGCGCAATGACCTCACCGAGTTGCCCGATTTGAAGATTCAGCGCCGAAGATCCCACATTAAAAATCTCGCCGGAGACTGCGCTTGTCTCCGCGTCCAGGCACGCGATCACCGCGCGCGCCGCGTCATGAATGTGCAGAAAAGGACGCCACTGGCCGCCGTTCAGAACCGTGATCTGTCCGGAAGACGCTGCGCGCGCCACGAACAAATTCACCACCAAATCGAAACGCATCCGCGGAGAAAGCCCGAACAACGTCCCCAGCCGCAATATCGTCGGCGCAAAATCGGGAGCCTTCGAAGCCATCAGAATATTTTCGGAATCTACTTTCGTCTGCGCGTAGATCGAAAGGGGATTCACCGCGGAAGTTTCATCGAGACAAAATTCGGAAGCGCCATACACACCGCAGGATGACGCGAAAACAAATCGACGCACTCCACACCCCTGCGCGACGTCTGCAAGCATGCGCGTGGCCGCGCGATTTACTTCCATCGCCAACTGCTTATTTTCTTCGCAGGCAGGGTCTCCGACGATCGCGGCCAAGTGCACGGCCGCGTCGCATCCCTTCATTGCTTTCACAACCGCGCCAATATCGCGTATGTCCCCGCGGACCAGCTCGCAATTCGGGTGCGTCTTCAAGTCGTCCAGCGAATTCTCGCCAAAAAGAAAAGAATCAAGCACGCGAGCTTTGAATCCGCGTTGCAGCAATTGCGCAACAATCGCCGAACCCAGATAGCCTGCTCCCCCGAGCACGAGAACTTGTCTCACACTCTCCGGATCGGCTTTTAGTTCGAAATTGTACCGCTTCAGAATTTTATGCTTCGTAAGGCGAATTCCACCGACGGTGAGAAGCGTCAGAATCCACGCGATCACTGCCACGCCCCGCGGCACCAGCGCGCCGCGATACAGAAAATAATCCGCGAAAACAAACAGGACGATAAAGGAACTGACGGCGCGAATCAGCGAGACGGCTTTGCGCACCCCGCCGAGATCCTGCGTGCGTGGATAAAAGCCACTGAGCTGGAATACCAGGAGCGCAAGGAAAGACCACAGCAGCCAGTAATGCGTTACAAAGTTCTTGAACCCCTCGGCAAGTCCCTGGGGGTCGGGCGCTCGGAGTATCACCACGTAAAACAAAAACCAAAGAGCGAACGCGGTCAACATCGAGAAGTTGACCAGGAAAACGTCGGCCGCCATACGCAACAAACTATTTCTCCACGGGTAGGCGCGAGTTTCGCTTAGCAACGAATTCCAGTAGCGATCCAAGTTTGTAGATTTCATGCGCGTTGCGCCCTGCTTAATGTTCTCTTTTTTGCGAAATCGTAGCAGCAAAGAACGGCATCGCAAATCTTATCCACAGTCTCATCGCTCAATGTGGAGTAGATCGGCAAATTCAAGATGTTATGGGAAACGCTTTCCGTAACTGGCAGAGGGCGCTTGTCCCAAATATTGCGGTAAAGCTTTTGGCGGTGCACCGGCGGCCAGAAATAGCGCCGCACCTGGATGTTTTCTTTTTCTAGCGCCTCAACGAGCCAGTCGCGCGACTTGCCGAACGCAGCTTCATCGACCAAGACGGCGAAATCTTTGCAGGCACTTCGGTTGCGTGGACGAATCTGTTGGAAGCCGAAGCCAGGTATAGCATTGAGACGCCACTCGTAATGGCGGCGAATCTGGTTCCGACGTTCAATGCGCGCGTCGAGACCGTCAAGCCCGCGGAGCGCAAGGGCAGCATGGAATTCACTCATGCGGGCGTTCAGACCTGCCAATTCCGGGTCGTAGTTGCCGCTATCGCCGTAATTCCGCGCGGCGCGCAAAATGCGCGCAAGGTCCGCATCTCGCGTGGCGACCATTCCGCCCTCGCCCGCGACTAAAAGCTTCGTGGGAGAAAAGCTGAAAACTTCGGCCGTGCCAAACGTTCCCACTTGGTTGGTACTTATGCTGCTTCCGAATGCATGAGCCGCATCACAAATCAGAGGGATATTCAAATCCGAAGCAATCGTTTGGAGTTCCACCATGGATGCCGGGTTTCCGAAGAGATGGACCGCGAGTATTGCGGCAGTGTCAGAAGAGAGCTGGGCCCTGACGGCGTGCGGGTCGATGCAAAACGTTTCAGGATCGCAGTCCGCAAAGACGGGCTTGAGGCCATTCCAGAGGACACTATGCGCACTGGCGTGGAACGTGAAACTAGGAAGAATTACTTCGCCTTGAAGATTCAGCGCGCGAAAAGCGAGGATAAGGCCTGCCGTGCAACTTGAGACGGCAACACAATGCGGAACGTTGAGATATTCTGCAGCGGCCTCTTCGAATTTGCGAACGAATGTTGCGTTGGTGAGCTGCCGACTATCCAAAATCTTCCGCACGTCGCGAAGGAATTTACCGTCCGGAAGACCCTCCGGCGAAACGATAGGCAGACGCTCTTCAAACATGGGGATGGCGCTCGAAGTCTGTCCATGCTTCTCTGCCACAGGCTTCCTAGTTCGTCGTGTATCGCTCGCTTGCACGCCTGACCTCAGGAACCCATTGCGATCGAAGATTCAAGCTGGTGATTCTTTACAACTCTGCACGGGACGCCGACTGCAGTTACGTGCGAAGGGATATCGATCCCCACCGCGGCACCGGCCCCGATGACGGACCAGTCACCAACGCTTTTTCCGTGAACGATTACTGCGCCGGTGCCGAAGTAAACGCCATCGCCGATCTTTACACAGCCCGAAATGTGGCAGCCAGGATTGATGTTGCAATAGGCGCCGATTAACGTGTCGTGGCCGATCGTAGTGTCGAGGTTCACGATCGTGTGAGGCCCAATTTTAATCTGGGTCGTCAAGATAGTGCCCGCAGTGATGATCGTGCCCGCACCCAGTTCGACCCATCGCGAGATCCGCGCGTTAGGGTGAACAAGGATGCAGAAATTGAGACCGAGATCGGTCGCATAACTTGCGATTGCTTTTCGCGAACGCGGATTTCCGACCCCGCAAATGACCTCGAAATTCTTGTCCGAGTTTTGTTCCAGCCAGTCGAATCCGCCAAGCACCGGTATATTGCATTGCTCCGTGCCGTGCAGCTTGGGGTTGTCGTCAACGAATCCGAGCACATTCCATTTTTTCTTTTCTTCATTGTCCTCCAGGAACGCCCAGTAGGTCTCGCGCGCGAAGCCGCCCGCTCCGAGGATTACGACGTCAGTCATGAATCCTTCCGCGATGGCGTTGGGATATCGTCGTGCGCAGAGAAGAAAAATCGGTCGCGTGGAGCATAGATCCCGTTGCCGGAAATCCATACTTTCAAAGTTCGAAGCAGAATGCGGGCATCGAGCCAGAGTGAAAAATTATCGACGTACCAAATATCCTTCTCGATGCGTTCAGGCCAGGAAAGCAGGTTGCGACCATTGACTTGGCTCCAGCCTGTGAGGCCCGGGCGCATCAGCAGACGGCGAGCCTGCTCGGTGGTATAGAGCTCAACTTGATAGGGAAGGGCCGGACGCGGCCCGACCAAACTCATCCTACCTGTCAGGATATGAAGAAGCTGAGGAAGTTCATCAATGCTCAAGCGACGCAAAATCTTGCCGACGCTGGTAATACGCGAATCATTCTGGGAAACATAGAGCCCGGAACCGATACGGTCCGCGTGCTCGACCATGGTGCGAAATTTTGAAATTCGAAACGGTTTTCCTCCACAACCGGCGCGCTCTTGTGAAAAAAATACCGGGCCTCGCGACCCGACCCTGATGCAAACCGCAACCAAGGCAAAGAGGGGCAAAAGCAAGACGAGACCAGCGGCAGCAACCAGGATGTCAAGAAGACGCTTCGCTGTTAGTTGAACGCGTCGGCTCATAAGACATCCATCCGACGATTCGAATTGGTGACGTGACCAGTAATACCTAGCCCGAGAATTGCCGAGAAAAGAAGGGCGTTTGCGGGGATGTAAAGATTAAAGTCCGCGAAGCTGTGGAGGAGGATGGCCACGATGCTACCTACACAGCCTAGAGCGATAACTTTTTCAAAATCCCTTCCGCTGAGAAGAAAAGTGCGCACCGCGCGAGCCAGAATTAAGAATATAGTGGCGAAGAGTATGAATGCAGTGGGAATGCCGAAATCCGCGGCGAGTTCAAGGTAATCGTTGTGCGCGTGGTTTACAAATTGGGCGAGGAATGCGGTTTGCCCGCTCGTGTAGGCCACGGGAAAAGTGCCCAGACCCGTGCCGAGCCATGGATGATGTTGAATGAGCGGAAGGGCATCGCGCCAGATAGAGACGCGGCTCGGGCCGCCGAGCGAGTATTCATTACCAACGTCTTGAAATCTGGAAACGATAGGACCCGGACCGATCCAGACGGCGAGACCGATGCTTAGAACGATAAACATCGCAGCCAGTAGGGAACTCGCGCGTCCGTGGAATTTGGAGATTGTGACCAGGGCGAAAATGACCACAACGGAAGAGAGCGCCGCGAGGATACCCATCCTCGAGCGAGAGAAACCGATGGCGGCGCAGAGTATCACTGAAACGCACAGCGACAGGATCAGTCT
>Ga0302303_10001757_pt1 | contig 13677 bp, 8 predicted proteins | sample III_Palsa_E2_1_FD_194542 | JGI IMG/M metagenome (GOLD analysis project Ga0302303, IMG submission 194542) | Peat permafrost microbial communities from Stordalen Mire near Abisko, Sweden - III_Palsa_E2_1 | ecosystem: Environmental > Terrestrial > Soil > Palsa > Peat permafrost | place: Sweden... | reverse complement strand
CAGCATCCAGGTAGTCCCCCCCCACCCTATTGTGTCCGTTGGGAAGGGCCGCCTGGTAGCAGTTGGCCAGGAACAATAAAGCCTGGGTTCCGGCAGAATCCTGCTTGTTAAATACGTCGTCAATGGTGGCGGTTTGACCAAGAGGCACTGACTCGTAATTTTTCTGGCAGGCATCCAGGATCACGGTACCCACCAGGCAAAATCCTGCAACGGTAACTATATGTTGAAAACGGTGTTTCATCCTTGATAGATTTAAATTACAGCTTGAGCTTAATGCCGAAATTCACCACTTTTTGTATCGGATAATTGGGCAGTGACACTTCCGGATCCATCCCTTTATAAGCTTCGTGGGTAAATAAATTCTGGGCGTCGACGAAAATCTTTACGGAGCCTATTTTTGCGCGCTTCAGCCATTGGTATGGGAGATTATACCCCAGGCTGATGTTTTTCAAGCGCCAGTAGTTTCCATTTTGTAACAGGTAGGAACTGCTGGCAAAACCGGGCGAAAAATTGTTTGCGTTGCCCCCCGCTGTCAAGCGGGGAGAAGTGGCGACCGCTGCATTTTCAGGTATCCACCTACCCAAGACCTGCTGGTAAGCCTGTGTGAAGACATTTCCCTGGGTCAGAAATCCTTCATTTACGTATTGCATATATTGGCTGTTCGCATACTCCTCCCTGTTCCCAACACCTTGTATCAGCGCGCTGAATTCAATGCCTTTGAAATTAAATCCTGCCGTAAGACCATAGTAGATAAGGGGCCTGCCTTTTCCAAGGGGCGCCAGGTCAAACTGGTCGATAACCCCATCCCCATTCAGGTCTTTGTACCGGATATCCCCCGCCTGAGGCGTATATCCGGCAAAAGTCGGACTGGCAGCGGCCTGGGCTGCCGTTTGGTAGAGGCCGTTGGCAATGTATCCGAACAGCTGTCCCACTGGCCGGCCTGTATGGACGTTCCAGGAATTCTGCTCATATTGCTCGTCCATATAAAGCACCTTGGTCTGTTGTACAGACGCGTTACCCGTAAAGAAATAATTGAAATTGCCCACCCGGTTCTGATAGGTCAGCTCTATTTCAGCGCCTTGGTAAAGATTCCGACCGATATTCTCCGCAGGATAGCCGATCCCGATGAGCTGGATATTATCCCCACGCTGCTGCATGACGTCAAAATATCGTTCGTGATAGTAGTCGGCAGTGAATGAAAGGGTATTATGAAGAAAAACAAGGTCTACCCCTCCGTCAAACTTATCCGCCTTTTCCCAGGTAGCATTGCTATTGGCCAACTCCTGGCTTCCGGGCGCCCCACCTTCTGAAAATGCGTTAAACCCTCCTTCATTGTAACTGCTCCCAAAAGCATAGGTGGGAGCGGATGACGTGTAGTGCTCTCTCCAGATATAATACCCGTAATAGTCCACATTGGCATTCCCCGTCCGTCCGTAGGTAGCCCTGATTTTAAAATGATCGACCCAGGGAAACAGGTTTCCGAAAAAATCCTCTTTGGCGACTTCCCATCCCAATCCTCCTGCATAGAAAAGCCCGAATTGATGGCCAGGTTCGTAGCGATCATAGCCACTGTAATCACCGGATGCCTCCGCAAAATATTTTTGTTTGTAGTTGTAGGAGAGTTTACCGGCAAAATTGGTCAGTTCAGATGGCAGGTCGTAATTGAGTAATGACCTTTTCTGGTCGGCCAGCAATTCTGCCCCGACACTATTGTTCCCAAACTTGCGGTCATAGCCTGCTGCCAATTGAAAGAAGCGATACCGGGACCATGCCGTCGTACTGAAAGTATTGCTCTGGGGATTAGCGGCTCCGTACCGGTTATAGCTCGTATCCCCGGAGGAGCTGGTGACCTGCTGAAACACCGGGGTCTGAAGGCTGCGGTTGACAATGGTTTCCTCCTGTACGGATACATTCCCCGCTGCCTTTATCCAAAGCCCCTTGGTGATCTTGTCGAGCTTGTAAGTGAGGGTCAGATTGGTCAGGATATCGTGTAGGTGATCGAGATCATAACCCGAACCAAGTACCTGCCCCAACAAGTTCTGCGTGAAGTTCGTATTGCCCCCGTATGATCCGTTGGGATTATAAACCGGATAGGCGTTGTTGGGCGTACTCAGAAGATTTGACAGGATGGTGCCAGCGCCTGCGCCAGGCTGGTTTCCGTCCTGCAGACGGCCAAATGCCTGTAACTGCACTTCGAAGTCTTTGCTGACGTTCACATCAATTTTTGCATTGATCATGTACCGCTGCAGATCCAGATTGGTGTTGTAGGTGTTGGTATTGGAAGTGACAAACATTCCCTGCTCGTCCATGTAGTTCAGGTTGATGACGTATTTGGCCACGTTTGATCCACCTGCAGCATTCACGTTAATCCTTGACAAAAGCGGGTTCTTATTGAGGATAGTATTATACCAGTTGACATCCGGATGCCCAATGGGATCCGTGTGTTTTTGAAAGGCGTTGAAATCCGCTTCCGTATAGGCCGCCGTACGTCCGTTGTTCTCCAGCGCTTCGTTCAACAAATAAGCGTATTGGTAGGCTGGTAAAGGCGTTGGAAGCCCCAAGGCTGTTTGAGGGCCTGTCTGGGCCGATATGGTCAGACGGGTCGGGCCGGATTCCGGCTGTTTGGTCGTCACTATCAAGGCGCCCCTCGAGCTGTTTTGACCAAGAAAGTTTGTCGACAATGCATCCTTCAGAATCGAGACAGACTCTATACTTTCCGGGTCTATGGAATACCATTCCCTTTGCACCCCATCCACAATGGCGATGGGGTTCTGTCCCTGGCTGCCCGCATGGCCGCGGAGGGTCATGTTAAATTCAGAATTGTCCGTAGGTCCGGGTCCGCTGCTGTTGGTCGGGACATAGATACCCAGGATCGTATTGGTGTTCGTGAGCGAACCGCTATTGAAATTCTGGATCCCCGCCGTTTGATCCAGGTTTAAGCCAGCCAGTCGTCCCTGGATGGCGAACAGGTAGGAAGAAGCGGGCGTCGTGCTTAGCTGTTCGTTTCCAACGGTGGATATCGAACCCAAAAAAGAAGCCGCGTTAGTCCTCCCGTATAGAACATTTATCCTTTCTTCCTGTATGGCCGGTAGGGAGATGGTGTCATGATATTCGACCGCCTTACCCGGGCTGACCGGATTAGGCAGGTATCGCTCGGAGAGCCGGATAGTGATCGCCGTGTCTGCTTTGATCTTCCACTCCGATATGTTAAACAAAGGATGGCTGAATACCAGTGTTCCACCAGGCAGCGCATCAATGCTGAATACGCCATCCTGGCCGGAGATGACAGATATCTTTGTCCTTTTCAGGGTCACGAGTACGCCTGAAAGGGGGACGCCGTATTCGTCAACGACGGTTCCCCTGACCGGGGAAGACTTATGAAAATGCCCGTGCGCCTGTGCGATCTCCAAACAAAGAAGGAGGGCGCCAACCAATCCTAAAAGGCATTTTTTAAAGCTGGGGTGAAGCATAATGGAGTTTTAAATTGGACACAAATATGTATTGATCACTGGCAGCTGAAAGCGAATGAAAAGGGAGTGGGGCCCCCGCCGTTCCCTACCCGTATGGCCCCTGTCTGATCGGTGAAAACATAGTGCATGCTATCCAGGGTCTGACCTGACGACAGGCTGAAAAAGCCCCGGGGCCACATGTCTATCTGCCAGAGTCCGAGACCCGCCGAATCCAATTGCGTTTTGGCGGAAGGCTGGCATACGGTTATGCTGTCTCCCGCACTGGTATACCCCGTAGCACATATGTAAACCTGGGATGCATTACTCAGCCCTGTAGTCACTATGCCGTTGTTAAAGGGAAGGATCAGGATGTCGTTGTCCAAAGCCGTGGAGGGCGTAATCACCGACAATTGCGGATGGATAAAATCAAGCAGTGTACCCGTCCCCATTACCCGTACCGACCCGGGAAAAAATGAGCCGTAATAGGAGGTAGACGCATTTCCATAAGCCGTACTGTGCAGTCCGTCGCCGCTTTCCGCTACCACGTACGCCATATTGAACAGGACGTTGGCCTGCCCGACATTGATCTGGATATTGACCGTTACATTCACGTTGGCGTTCTGGGCAATCGAATAGGCCGTATTGGAAGCAAAAGCGACCCACTCGTATTCGGCCACCAGGTTGCCCGCATGTCCGATCGTATTCAGCAGGTCGGTCGGCCAGTTCAAGCCATTCCCATTGGGTGAAGGGGTCGAAGCGGGGATGACTGTCATAGGTTGACTGCCGGAAGTAATATCACTGTTGAATGTCACGGTTGCATTGGTGGAAGCATTCCAAACCTTTGGAACAAGCACCCCCACGATCAGGTTGGAGGTCTGGCTGGCATTTGTGGAAATGACCGCATTCAGCGTGATGGGAAGCACCTCCCCGCCGTTGATGGTGGCGGGCTGGTTGACACTATTGATGGTGACGCTACAGCTCACAATGATGATGATGATCACCGTGCCGGTAATCTTCCATATATATCCAAATCGCTTTTTATCGGCGAAGATTTTCATCTGCTTTTAGATTTACGCTGGTGAAAGAGGATCATTGATTGACCATGGCTAGGGTATATTTATAAGTATTCTGAGGACAACCCGGACTAAACGTGATGATCATATTGCGGACACCACCGACGACGGGGTACACGAACGGCGCGGTTACAGCCGCACTGTCCGTGGGGGTCAATATGAGCGCAAAGGGATACTGCGGATCATTAAACGACCATTTGCCGTTTTTACTCACCATAAACGGCAGCAGACTGTCGATCTGATAAGTGCTATCCGTGAAAGTGATCCTGAATTTCGAAAAATCGAACCATTTCATAAGGTCCGTACCATTCTCCGTAGCATCTATGATTTCCCAGGAACCATTGATCGTTTTTAATGGCTCGCTGGGCACGTGCAATTTATTTTCAACCTTGCAGGAGGGGGCTCCGGCCGACCAGACCAGGATGCCTAGGAAGAGGATAAGTTTCGTGTGTTTCGTATACTTCATAAACCGGGATTAGGCATTAATAAAGCGGATTTTGCTGGAGCAACGGAGACTTTGCTATTTCCGACAGCGGCAGGGGCCACAGGTACATGGCCTTCGTGAAATTGTGCTGACGGACATTAAACACTTTATATACGGTCCCAGCCGCCGTGCTCTTGTCCACTTCCATTCCGTGCATCATCTGGTCTTGTGAGGTGTCGGCAATCAGCCAGCGCCTTACGTCGAAAAAACGCAGCCCTTCAAAAGCAAATTCTATTCGCCTTTCATTCTGGATGGCCAGGCGCATCTCAGACTGACTAAGACCGGAAGGGAGATCGTAGGGCCTCAGGCCTGCCCGCTGGCGAACAGCCCCTACCGCCTGGTATACCTGTTGGGTCGGACCGATGGCCTCATTGGTGGCCTCCGCAAAATTGAGCAGGACTTCTGCATACCTGATCAATGGAAGACAACGTTGAGAGGCGGTCAACCCGATCTGCACGACCGCCGTATCAAGCATCTTATTGATGTACAGGCCCGTCGGCGTTCCCTGGTAGACAGCGTCTTCGCTGGAAGCCGCCGGCGGATTGACATTGGCATTCAGGTAGAGCATCACGGGAGAAGGCTGGTTCGCTCCATAAATGGGCCTCAGCGTTGAATCGTGCATGATCGTATAATACAAACGGGGGTCCCTGTTTTGATAAGGCTGATAAGGATCATATCCCGAATTGGGATCGAAGATAGAGAGCCCATTGGCCATAGGAAAGGCGTCCACCAGGTCCTGGTAAGCGTGAGGGCCGCCTCCCCCGCCTCTGGATGGCACGTCCCACAGACCTTCCAAGTAAGTATTGGGAGCCATCATGTGCGCCAGGATATATTCGCTGTTAACACGCAACAGGAACATCTGCATAAACCCGTATCCAAGTCTTCCCGGGACGCTATCGACATAGAGCTGATAGGCATTCAAATTGATCACCGCCTGCGCCGCATTGGCAGCCAGCGTCCATCTTGCCGGATCCGCATCGGGATAGGCCACAATAGAGTCCAGGGCGGTTCCCTGTGCAAACCCACCGTTGTTGAATAAGGGGCTGGCGGCATACAATAAAACCCGGGATTTCAGCGCCAGGCAAGCGCCTGCGCTGGCCCGGCCGTAGTTCGACCCCGACTGGGTGGTCGGCAGGTAGGCCGCCGCAGAGTCGCACTCCGAAACGATGTAATTCACGCAGGCCCTGAAAGAGCTGCGGACAGAGGAAATGCCGGAGGTAGCTGTATATACCGTATCGCCTATGAGCGGCACCCCTCCATAGTGTTCCAGCATGATGAAATAGTACCAGGCCCTTAGAAACCGCGCTTCCGCCTTCGTTTCCGCTTTCAGCGCGCTGTTGAACGGAACAATAGGAAGGTGCTGCAGATATTGGTTGACGGCCCTGATCATCGAATAGGGTACGGACCAGGAGTCGGAAGGAATAATCGTGGGCGTTACGGTGCCCGTTGCAAACATCGTGAACCCGTTAGAGCTCGACGCATTCGGGCCTTCTGCCTCATCGCAGGCCGATTCCAGGCCGGCCTCATAGGATCCACCATTGAACCGCTTCGGGTCTGTGGCGAAACCAACATTCGTGTAAATATTATTCAGGAATTCCATCGCATAAGTACTGTCCGTAAAGACAACGGTGGAGTCTAAGTTGGTAGTAACTGTAGCATTAAGAAATCCATTCTTTTTGCAAGCCGTACCCAGGATGATGGATACTAAAAGGACACAGGAGAGTGCAGCATTTTTTCTCATTATAAGAAAATTACAGTTAATGGGTTCTGACTTCAAATAGAAATCCAATCGGCGCCCGTCGTCGAACGGGCCCGGCCAGGCAAAGGATAAAAAGTATCGAAAAAAGGGCCCCTTTAGCGGCGATGAATGACCCCGGGACTATAGCATTCCATGTTAGGGGAAGAAAACGGGCGGTAGCATAATTTCTTCATATCAAGCAATGTTTTGGCGAAAAAGGTCGTTAGTCGGTCAATAATTCCTGTTCAAAAAAGTGCAATCATCTGTTTGTCGGATAAAATTAGAATTAAAAATCGTTTTAGCAAATTTTTTTTATACTTTTTTGCCAGATACAAGCTAAATGATTGCAAAATAGTACCACTTCTTCTTTCCTGTAAAAAGCGAAAAGCCCTGTTTGTCCATGGTTTCATAACTTGCAGGGGAATCTATTTGCCGACCGGAATTGAGCATTTCTCAACCAAAATGCTGTTTTGAGAAGACAAAATAGTACTATTAGACTCGCATGTTCCCTTCCCTGACTTATCTGATCCATTACCTGACAGGCCTCAATGTGCCCCTCCCCATTCCCACGTTCGGAGTGGTCATGGCGCTCTCTTTCTGGGGAGCCTATTGGATATTCACGCTGGAATTCAAGCGCAAAAAAACTACCAAAGTCATTCCTCCCATCCACGTCTCGCGCCTCATGGATCAATTGCTGCTTTGTTGCGCTGTCACGGGATTTGTGGGCGCATTGCTGTTTGCCAAGTTGGAGGATGTACACGGTGTTTTTGAACATCCTTTTCGTTGGCTTTTGTCGTACAATGGATTGGTGTATTATGGAGGGCTTGTTTTCGGGGCGCTTACCTATCTGTATATCACCCGCAAAAAAGGGATCAGCTTCGCGGTGGCCGCGGATATCGGCAGTCCGGGGATGATGCTGGCCTATGGTCTGGGCCGGATGGGATGCCACTTGTCGGGGGATGGGGACTGGGGTATCGTCAACAGAATGCCGAAACCCCGGTGGATGGACTGGGCGCCTGCCTGGGCCTGGAGCTCCCGGTACCCGCACAACGTGCTGCATGAAGGAATTTATATACCTGGATGCACGGGCTCCTATTGCAATGAATTGATCTACCCGGTTTTTCCAACTTCTCTCTACGAAGCCGTTGTTTGTCTGCTGCTGTTTGGCCTGCTATGGGCCCTGAGGCGGAGGATCACGCGCCCGGGACTCCTGTTTGCCGTATATGCCCTGCTCATAGGAGCGGAACGCTTTGCCATTGAATTCATCCGCGTCAATCCCCTTCATTCATTCCTGGGATTGACGCTGAGCCAGGCCCAATTTATTTCCATTCTATGGATGCTCGTTGGTCTCTATGTCTTTTATGCATCCACAAGGCCTTTGTCGCCTACCGGCCCACGAGCCTTTCACCGGAAAAGAGAAGCTGACGATTAAAAACAGTCATATAAACGTTTTAGCCATTTTTTATATACTTTTATACCCGAAGTTTAACCTGTACCAGCAAAATAGTACCAGTTATTTTTAAAGTTGCTATGTCGAGATCTATTTTAAAAGAGAGTCCCCCGCTTACAAAGGCAGATTGTTTCTCTCTGTTTTCCAGGCATAAAACGGAGTTTAATTTTCCAGTACACTATCACGAGGAGTACGAACTTAATTTTATAGAAAACGCCCAAGGTGTAAGGCGGATCGTCGGGAGTAGCGTAGAAGAGATCGACAATATCGAACTGGTCCTGATCGGGCCCAATATTCCCCATGCCTGGTTTACGCATAAATGCAAAAGTGAAAAGATCCTGGAGATCACCATCCAGTTCCACAAGGACCTGTTTCACGAAGTCTTCCTGAAAAGGAATCAAATGAATTTTATCCGGAATCTCTTTGAACAGTCCCTCAACGGCATCTCCTTTTCCCGAAAAACCATCGAACGGATCTCTCCGCGGTTGAAAAACCTCGATCAAAAAGAAGGCTTCGAGTCTGTCATGGAATTGATGATGATCCTCCATGAGCTATCCATCTCCCACGATTCCCGGACCTTATCGGGGGGAGTCAATTACAATACGGATTTGATCTTTATGGACAATGACCGGGTGGAAAAGGTGGTTGAATTCATCAACGGGCACTTTCACAGGACAGTCCGGCTTGCAGAAGCGGCTGAACTGGTAGAGATGACCGAGACGGCTTTCAGCCGATTTTTCAAGACAAAGACCGGCGTTACCTTTGTGGACTTCCTGAACGATATCCGGATAGGGCACGCCTCCCGAATGCTGATCGATACGACCACCCCGATAGCTGAAATTGCCTTTGATTGCGGCTTTACCAGCATATCCAACTTCAACAGGATCTTCAAGAAGAAAAAAGGGAGTGTACCCAAAGACTTCCGGGAAAAACACGGCACCCCCGGGAAAAGGATATTCGTATAAGCGGGTCTTCGGCCTGGAGGGTTTTTAACTTACATCACAAACGAATTCTCTCCACCTTTAAGTACATAAGTTTTGGTTTTCCAAACTAATATTCCCGATGTCTTTTGTGGGAGGCTGATCTCTATTTGCCACTTGTTGTTTTTCAGCGTATAACTAACTGAAACTTTTCCAGCAGGGTGCGGCATGTCACCGCTTACACTGGTTAAAGTACCCAGATGTGGCTCTACCTTGATCTTAGCAAATCCAGGCGCATAGCTGTCAATTCCCAATACCGTTCTAAAAAACTCAATGTTAGGACTGGCGCCCCAGGCGTGGCAATCGGAACGGGTATATTGCAGGTCAGATATTTCGGCCCAGGTTGTTAATCCCATTTTTATGTTGTTGCGCCATACATCCAGCCAACTCATATAATCGTTCCCCAAACCACCTTTTACCAGCGCCTGGTTCATATAATATTTAAAGTAGATGGTACATTGTGTTAAGGTGGCATCGGTTAACAGCCTTGTACTTAGCAAAGATAAATCGGCATTTTGCACCATGCCCGTAAGTATGGCTAAAGAATTTGTATGCTGAGAGAACATTGTTTTGTCTTCTGTATCGGCATATAGCTTTTTTACAGGATCCCAGTATTTGCGCTGAATGGTTTGTTTTAACTGCGCCACTTTTTTTCGGTACAACACAGCATAATCCGGAATGCCCATTTTAGCCTCCATTTCTGCAGCCCATTGGTATGCAGACAGTAATTGCAGGTCTAACACGGCTGAGCTCCCGTCGGCGCCTTTCGGCGGCGATCCTACGAACCAGTCTTTACCATTTGCCCAATCAACAAATGTCCAGAAAGGGGCATTTTTTAACGACCCATCCGGCTGTTGGTATTTGCTGAAAAAATCAAGTATTGCCCTTTCGCCAACCAGTTTATCTTTTATGAAATTGCTATCGGGCCGATACATCCAATAGTCATGCAGGATGCCAATGTACCATAAAGAGAAGGTTGATATAATTTGCGCGTCATGAGTTGGCCATCTGCTTTGTGTAACTCCTTCAGTTAAGCGGGAGTGATCCATCAGGTTAATAGCATTGCGCGCCAGCCGGTCGTCGCCGCTGTTATAATAGGATATCATGGCCTGTATGCGGGTATCGCCTATATACTGCAATTGTTCATAATAAGGGCAGTCAAAATAAGTTTCCATGGCACACAACCGGGCAGTACGCCAGCCTATTTCCAGCATTTTCTTTATTTCAGTGTTGTCTGTATTAAATGCAGCATTAAACTTAAAAGGGTAGCCGGTAAAGGTTCCATAAATATCATCCATCACCAGTGGATCATCTTTAGTGCTTATGGTTATTTTAATGTATCGAAAACTCCGCCAGTAAAGTGTTGTATAGCTTTGGTCGTTAGCGCCATCAGAAATTAAACTATCTTTTCGCCCGCTAAAATCTTTGCCGTCCACCGTATCACGATTCCCTTTGCGGGCGCCATATTTAGTCGGCTTATCAAAAAGCGATTCTGCATATCGCATAGAAATACCTGCATCTTTTCCCTTGCTGAAATGTAAAGTCACGTAAGCATTGGTTAGATAGGTTTGATCCAGCAATAATGTAACCGTTGTATTCGCCGGGATGGTTACAGCGGTTTTAGCTGCCGGGAATGACGGCGGTACGATGACGCCATTTGCCTGGCGTATGACAGGTATGCGTTGGTAAGTTAACTCCATTTGCGGCAGTGACGAAGGCACCAGCATCCAGCCAAAACCATCAGACATGCCTTTAGGCTGTCCCTGGAACAAGTTACCTGCAAAAGGCCATGCGCTGTCATCAAAATCAGTAGCTGCCCAGCCTTTAACGCTTTGGTTCATATCAACCATTTCACCTGTACTTGCCGCAAAAAATCCTGTAAGGGGGCGGTAAGCCTTATCCTGTATGCATTTCCAGGTGTTGTTGGTATTAAGTATTTCCTCACTGACGGAATTACCTTGTATAATGAACGCGGTTCGTACGGTGATCTGCGCTTCGGGACGGAATTGAGCTTCGTTAAACACAAGTGCCGCTACGGTATTTTTACCTGCGGTAAGGTAGGGCGCCAAATCAACCGTTTCATAATTCCAGTTATAGGTATCGCCGCGTGCCGGGCCAAGTGATACCAGCGTGCCGTTGACAAATAATTTGTAGCGGTTGTCTGCCGAGACATGAATAATAAAAGCGGCAGGTTTGACAGACACGTCAATACTTTTGCGAAAATAATAAACCCCATACGCATTGCCGTCATCATTGGGGGCAGCTATCCAGTTGGCATTCCAAGGCCTGTTTTCGGTTTGGGCAGCGGGGGATTGTGAATAGGCGGATTGTATATAAGATGACTGGGCAATCAGTAACAGAACTAAAAAAAAATATTTCATCGTTAGTGTTTATGGGCTTGCTAAATTGGTTTAGTAATTTAGGGAAAAAAATTAAGGTACGCTGATGGCGCCTGGAATCTCAATTCCTAGCCATAATTGATCCCGTTCATCGAAAGATCATAAACATCCTATCGACCTTCTGCTTACATTTGGCGACCAATAAAATTTTCAAGTATGTATCTTACCGGGATTCGGAAAAATTCAAACCGTATGATAAAGGCCATCCCCCTGATCGGGCTGCTGATCACGGGTATTGCCTTTATCGGATGCCATGTACAGAAGAATGCCAGCACTGCCAATACTACCAGGGGCGGTCTGCAAAAAGTGGGGCATGTCGTGGTGATCTACATGGAGAACCGCAGCTTCGATAATCTCTATGGCCAGTTCGAAGGTGCAGACGGGATAGCCAATTCGACTGCGGCGCAGGTGACGCAATTGGATGCTAGTGGCAACCCCTACACCTACCTGCCTTCTATTCCCGGGACCAGCGGCTTCCCCACCAACCTGCCGAACAATTATTTTAATATCGATCAATACGTTCCCTCCGACCAGGAGACGCCCGATGTACTGCACCGGTATTACCAGGAACAAATGCAGATCGACAGCGGTAAAATGGACAAGTTCGCCTTATACAATAACACGGCGGGGCTGACCATGGGTTATTATAAAACGAGCCTGATACCGTTGGCCGCTGTCGCCCGGAAATATACCCTTTGCGATCATTTTTTCCATAGCGCATTCGGCTGCTCGTTTTTGAACCATCAATGGCTGATCGCCTCCACCACTCCATTGTTCCCGAATGCGCCTGCGCGTATGAAGGCGAAGACGGACGCCGAAGGCCACATGGTCTCGGATGGTTCCGTCACCCCTGACGGGTATGCCGTCAATACCCTGTATTCGGTGAATACACCGCACCCTGCTGGGATACCGGTGGAATCCCTCGTGCCCAACCAAACGAGTCCTACGATCGGGGACAGGCTGACGGCAAAGGGCGTAACCTGGGCCTGGTATGCCGGAGGTTGGGACAGCGCCCTCGCGGGTAGGCCAGATCCGTCTTTCTCCTTCCATCACCAGCCTTTCGTATATTTTGCCAACTATGCCGATGGCACAGCGGCAAAGAAAGAACATCTGAAAGACGAGACCGATTTCCTGGAAGCCGCCAGAACCGGTAAGCTGCCCAGTGTCTCGTTTGTAAAGCCTATCGGCCTGTTTAATGAACATCCCGGCAATGCCAACGTACAAAGTTCGGAGCAGCACGCCGTGGAACTGATCAACGCCGTACTGGACGGGCCCGATGGAAAAGACGCAGTGGTCATTCTCACGTACGATGAGAATGGGGGCTTTTGGGATCATATTGCACCTCCTGTTATTGACCGCTGGGGACCCGGAACACGGATACCTGCTATTATCATCTCCCCATTTGCGAAAAAAGGATTCGTTGATCATACACAGTATGAGACCGTAAGCATTCTTTCCTTTATTGAACGACGCTGGGGGTTGGAACCGCTCACAGACCGGGACAAGAAGGCAAACCCTTTGCAAAACGCTTTTGATTTTTAATTGCTGATTTTTGCAAAGTGAAGAAAGCCTGGCTGATCATAGGGTTTAGTATCGTTTTTGCGGGATATGCCTTTTACCCGGGGCCGCCCATGCAAGAAACGCCAGAGAAGGCTATCGCGGAGACGCTTGTGGCGCAGATCGACAGCTTTGCCAGCCTGGTCTATGACCAGTTCGAACCGGCCGTCCGGAGGAATGGTTCTGAACTACAATTAAAGCAGCTGTTCCTGGACACCCGGCTGGCCTATAAAAAACTCGAATGGGCGGCAGAATATTTCAATCCCACCACTGCCAGGCTGATCAATGGGGCGCCCGTTCCGGAAGCGGAACCGGTATCCGAAGGAGGGCCCGGAAAATTTCTGGTACTACCGCCGCAAGGCTTGCAGTTGATCGAAGGGTTGTTATATCCCCGCTATGATACCTCCCGGAAAGAAGAACTGCTAAAGCGTCTCCGGCAGTTACAGACTGATTGCGAAAAATACAAGATTTATTTTGACAATATCGATATTCTCAACGGACAAGTGTTCGATGCGGCTAAGCTGGAGGTATTCCGCACGCTCACTCT
>Ga0302303_10001753_pt1 | contig 13715 bp, 9 predicted proteins | sample III_Palsa_E2_1_FD_194542 | JGI IMG/M metagenome (GOLD analysis project Ga0302303, IMG submission 194542) | Peat permafrost microbial communities from Stordalen Mire near Abisko, Sweden - III_Palsa_E2_1 | ecosystem: Environmental > Terrestrial > Soil > Palsa > Peat permafrost | place: Sweden... | reverse complement strand
GTCATGTAAATTAAGTGCGCATCTTCAAGTACTCCGTTCCTGAAAAAGAAATCCGGCAGATCGCCAATCGACTTGCATCCCATTTCGTGGGCGAATCGAATCGCTAGGCGATTCCTCTTCAAGATGGTGCCGTAGAAAACTTTGATCCCGAGTTCATAGAACCACCACGCCGCGGTGAAATTAGAAACATCTCTCAACTCATCCGTGCCCCACAAATCCTTAAAGAAACAGAATCCGATGCTGGCCTTCTTTTCCGTTCCGTCACCCTCAACGCTGTGCAACCAGCCGTAACCAACCACCTTGAAATCCGGCTTCTTGAAAGCGACCACGATCGGCTTGTCTTTCATTTGGACGATGAAATCGTTCAAATCAAACCGCTTCGCATACGCCGGAAAAACCATATCAATCAAATTGCGCGGCTGTTTCTTCGTCTCAAAATAAAGCCACGACAGAAAGTTCTCATTGAACAGACCGCTAACTTCCCCGGAAACGTAGGGATACAACATCACCTTGTCGGTCTGATATTTCCACTGAGTCAGTGCTTCGGACGTTTCGCTCATAGCATCTTCCCTACAAAACTTTCGGCCTCTGTCCGATGCTTCTTCTGCCCCTCGAAATTGGCAGCCATACGCTCTTTGTGCATCATCAAAAAGTCTTCGTAACTGCCGTTGTGGTTGCTTTCAAGCGACGTATGGTCGATGCTGACGATCTTAATCGGCCCCTGGCTTACCAGGGTTTGCTCGGCATTCTCCTCGATAATGCGCACATGGAACGCACGGATCCCATTGTCCGCGTTCTCTTCAACCTTCAAAACCTTCAGAAAAACAGGCATTTAGGTCGGTACCGTCACAACCTTAAAGTTGTGAACGCGGATGCCGCCACCGTAATAAACGTGGCCGGGCGACACGCGCACACACATTTTTTCGGATTTCCTCTCTACGAGCTCGACATTCCGCACTCGTGAGAATCCGCCGCCCTCTATTTCAACCAAATCACCGGCCCGAAGGGAATGGGCAGCTATGAAGGTGGATACCAAAGTGGCATCAGACACACACACCTTTTGGCCGTTCTCGAGCTCGATTTCAGCCCAATCGATGCACTCTTTTAGCTCCATTTCGATTTCAGAATCAGGAGGAAGCGAAAGAATCGTGCCGATTTCGCAACACCCTACACCACCGGGATCTCCGCCACCGCCCCCGGCTCCGCCGCCACCCATCTCGACAGTGGCCTTCCCAAGATAGATACGACCGTCAAGGGACGTGGAAAAAAGGTTTTGCGCAGTGTCGGCGGAGAATGGACCGGAGAGTTGAACGGTCAAATCCGAACTTCGCAAATAGTAGTAGTACGTCCCCGGCGCCGAAACGATATCCGTTCTTTCGCTGTACGGAATAACCGAACCATCGGGAAGAGAAACATTGCCAGCCGTAAGATTTATCTCGGTCGATCCTCCCCCAGCCACGGTAACGGTCATATTCGAAGTGTTCGTTGTCGGCGGCGTCGAAGCGATCTGATTCAGGAAGCTGGAATTCCTTTCACGCTGACTCGGATCGTTTAACCGGCGCGCAGTCTGAAGAATCTTGTTTCCAGTAGTGGATAAAGCAGTAAGAACATTCGCCTGGGAATACATCGGGTCCGCCGCAGTTTGAGAAAGAGCATCGGCCGCAGTCACCGGCGCACCGATATTCCTTACTGGATTGCCCTGCAAATCCAACGTATTGTTCAATTGAATTGGCCCCATGCTTCCGCCGAGCCGATTCGTTTCGTTGATCATTTGGCGAAGAAGATTGTTGAGGTTTCCAAGATTAGGATCTTGAAGATCCTTTGCCGTAATGGTTCGGAAAGCGATGGCTGTCATTGTGCACTCGGTGGAACTACGTGAACTAAGGGTTCTGGATAGTAGCCCTTGTCTACTGTGACTGGTTTGAATTCGATCTTGCTCTCACTGTAAAGCTGGAACTGAGTGTTGGCCGTCGCAATCCAACGGATGAGCTTGAATTTCCATGCCGGGAATCTAACGCGCACCGACCGGCGCACCGACGACGAAGCCAAGGTAAATGAAAATGTAGGAATTGCGCTACCTTCCAAAAACACGTTGAAAACAATTCCGTCCGGATCATCGCATTGATATTCAAACCAACCCTGCTTCACGATCTTCCAACCATCTGTTCCGTACTTCTGCCAGTAGGTATCGAACGACACGCGCTCTTCTGCGTCCACTTCGGCGCGGATGTGCCATTCGTAAACCGTTACGGCTGCCTCGACGACCCCAGTAAGGCGCATTGCGACGTTAAAGGATTCGTACCCTGCACCGGCATTGATGGCAAATACAAGCTGGGTTCGGCCGCTACTCAACACCGACGTAGATACAGGAAATACAGTGGTCCCGTTGTCGAATAGCAAGTTCAACGTCAAAAGCTGACCGGCCGTATCAATGTCCAAAGTGACTTCGTTGTAGACCTTCTGAGCCTTCGGATACCCCTGATCAAGCGATGCCGTTTCAATGTCGAAAGTGATAGGAATCTTGATTTGATCCGTACCGCTCCACCCGCCATCGTCAAAGTCTCCCTGCCCGTCGATATAGACGTACCCTTGGTTATCACCAAAAATAAGATCCTCAAGGTCGCGTTCCTCAAACATCGAGAGCGCAAACTGATCATCGTTTCGCCAGCGGTTGTAAACCAGGTCGTAGATGATTCGATGACGGTTTCCGTCCGTTCCTTGGTAAGCGAAATAGACTTCGTTGTTGTAGTGCGCAGAAACCGTGGTGTTGATGGCCGATGGCTGGTAAGGAACAACAGGCCCCAAGCCAATGCCGCGAGGAATCCATTCCACCATCTGGCTCGCGTAAGTCGAAGTGAACCCGTTGAACTGGAAAATGCCAGTCTGCGACTGATACCAAACGCTGCCGCCCTCGATCGCAGTCAACGCGAAGTTCGCCGCGAGCCCGTAATGCACGCCAGTCGGATACGGAATAGGCACGCCGGCGCCGCCCGAAAGAACGCCCCACACGTCAGTGAGAGTGAAAACAAACAGTTGGCCCATATAAAAAATCAATCCCATGATTGGGCTCGAAGGAGTTCCGATCTCGAGCGTGTTTTCTGGCGGGAAAGATTCAGGATCTTCGGGCTTTGAATAGTAAAGAATGTTCGGGTTATTCGGATCGCCGGCAAGCCACGCTTGCTGGTAAGCAATTGCCCCCAAATTCACCGGGGTTCCCTGACGCGTGCTTCCAGAAATTACCGCCGTGGCATCATGAGCCATCTGTATGTAAGCCGTGAAATAAGTAGGAAAAGCCTGAGCCACGTATATCGTTTCCTGATTGACTCCGGTATCGAGCGTCAAAACCTGATTTGGATAAATATTCGCCATGCTCGGCGGCGCAATTGTGTAGACGGTGCCTGGAATGGTGATCGACGCTGCTTTGTTGGCAAAAGTTCCGCCAGAACTGGTCGCATTCGGTTTAACCTGAGTCCACGTAGCGGTGGTGCCCGTCCCGCTAATCAAATTAAACGTGCCATCAAACGAACCGTCCTGCACACCGGCAATCTCAACGGTTATAAGACCCGCCGCCGTAAAGTTAGGTTGAGCGGCGAAATTGACTGTGACTAAATTCGCGGCGCGCGTGATCGAAACGATGGCCACCGAACCTAGAGACGTGTTCACGTTTACCGGCAACGTGCTCGTAACTGGGACGTCGTTATCTATATTTAGGAGATCGCTGTCCTCGATGTCCGCATCCGTATTTGTGTCCGTGTAAGTAATGGTCCCTATTGGAATCTGCGTGACCATGAACCATCCAACGGTCAAACTTCCGCCTCTGCGATAGATTCTTACGTGGGTTACTTGTGGATCGGTAGATGCAATCCAAGACACGAAAACCGGCTGATTCCAAGGGAGCAAGAATGCTGAATTGGCCAAAATGGTCGATGGATTCGATTCGTGTCCCGTATTGTTGTTGAAATACGTGTAACGATAATCGTAAGAAGTTCCCGCGTAAGAGCTCGGACCTGTTCCGCCAAACAAATACAAATCATCGACACCGATCTGAACCGAACCAGTGATCGCCGTGTTGATTTGAATTTGGAACGAATTTACGTTTGCCCAAGTAGTGCCTGGCTGTCCCGCAAGCCCGACCGCAACAAAATCTCCAAGCTGGAAAGTAACCCTCGTCCATCTATAAAGGCCGGGCAGCAATTGGAACGGTCGCACAGAAGGCAAAACCGGATCATCTGTAGGAAGCAAATCTTGATTCGTTGAACCAAGCGAAGTCAAAATCGTGTTTCCGGAAGAACGATCGTACGTGCGCCCAGTCAACGCACTGAGCGCCGCAATGTCCCCGTCCACGGCCGACTGGATCGAAATCGGTACAAGCGACTTATAGTAATAATCCTGAGTGAAACTTCCATCACCGACGTCGAACAGTAAACGAATTTCACTAAGATTCGCCGGATTGGAAACGTTGATGTATGCACTTATCGTATCGGTCGGACCCGAAGGATTACCTTCAATCTGGCTGAGATCGATTGCCCCAACCCTTGTAATCGTTCCCTGTGAATTGGCTGGCACTATGGTTTGAATAAAATAAGCCGAAACAACGAATCCCGGTGAATGCGTTTTAGTGAAATAACAACTGCAAGAAGTTGCCGTGACGTTGATGGCGATGCACTCTTCCACACTTCCGCCGGTGTCGATCTCCAAAATCATCCCTTCCATTACACCGTCGTTCGTACCAACGGGAATGGTCGCCTGAATAGGAGCGGTCTGAATCCCGTAAGTACTTATCTCACCACCGGTACTCGTGGAATCTGCGCCACCCTGATCCCAGGTGACCGTTTGTGTTCTATATCGACGATCGATAAAACCAAGACTCAAAATAACAAACGGGCCGCCATCAAAACTAGCATCCCCAACTTCGGATACTTCAATTTCTTCTCCAACCAAAAAAGGCGAAGTTGGAAGTCCTCCATTAGAAGGAAGGCTCACCACGGCCGTCACAACCCCAGCCGAACGCGAAATGCTCGAGATCATGTACGGTCCGGACATTTGATTTGCAGCAACATAAACACGTACCGACCGATTGCTTGATAGCGTCCCGCCAGCACCGATAGCATTGACGCCAGCCTGATTCCATGTGGCCGTTGTTGCCGATCCTCCGGTCGTGGAAAATGTACCGTCGAACGAAGCGTCCCCAACGCCAGCGACCGTGATTCCCAACCCCTCGCCCATCACGAAGTTTTGAGTAGCCGCAAATATTGCTGTTACGACACCCCCGGTGCGCGTGACCGAGATAATCGCTACCGAAGGCATCGTGCCATTCACAATGGTCACGCCACCACTGGCCGGATCGAAATCGAAAATCTGATTGTCGGGGTAGGTCTGCAACGCGATGTTTGGCGGATACAAAGGCGCGAAAATGCCCATCTGCTGCGCCGTCGCAAACGTTCCGTTGTCCTTCAACATCTGCGCGCCATCGCAGAAAAAGGCATACGGCGAGGCCGAAAAGTTCGGGCGATACACCACGATTGAGAATCTGTTACCGCTCAGGCCAGCGCCAATCTGGGTGAACGGTCCTTGCCCATCTCCATTTATCCGGTAAAGGTTTGTGCCAGCGCCGGCGTAGCGCGAATTGTTAGCCGCAGGCGGCCCGGAGAGTGGCTGCAATCCCTTGAGTCGGCCGAGGGTATGCACGTTCGTTGGAGAAAGTGGAGAGTTGGCAACATTTGGCGTGGTGTTGATCAGCGTTCGTCCATATCTGGACGATTGAGCGTTCTCCTGGCGCTCTTGGGCATTCGCCAGATTCATGTAGCCGTGATCCGGCACACGATCGCGCGCATACCGCGCCGCGAGGCCCTTCGAAGAAAAGATGTAACTTTGGGTTGTATAAAGCGGTTCGCTCATTTAGCTATCCCAATCAGGAATTTCAACCGTTTGCCCTCTTAGCTTGTGACAACAGTCGCCGAGAAACTTGATCTGCCCGTCAGTTACAAATGAATGGCAGCGCCATTCCGGATAGTCCTTGTTACAAAGCAGCGACGGCGTGAACGTGGGCTTGTCGAACGATCCGTTCCAAGTCCACCGCGGCACCTCGAAATGGTGGCCATACCCGCAGCCCGGACAGTGAAAAGCGTAAAGTCGCTGCCCGCGATCGCCGTCCCCCATGTCGTGAATCTTTGCACCCATTTAACTTTCTACTAGCTTGTCTCGGTACTGCACTGCTTCGCATTTGGCGCAATACCACTCCGACCGCTTGTAGTTACGATGGACAATTTCATCCCCGTAAATATTCCGATTCCAGTACCACGAATGCTTGCAAAACAACTGCTTGAGCCATTGCTTCATTTTTCCCTTTCTAGGCTATCGCCAGCAAATCCGGCCGCGCGAATTTGAAATGCCTTTTGTCACTTTTTCTCGAATTGCAGCCCTTGTGAGTCGGCATCAAATTGCCCAAATTGTTCGTTCCACACGGATCGACATGATCAATGTGAATTTCTAGCTCGTCTAAATACTTGCCACAGATGTAGCAAAGCCTCCTGACACGTTTCCACTTGGCGACAATTTCACCAGCGTGGAGTTTCTTTCTAAGACCGTCCCAACCGCGATATTTGTTCTCTCGATTAAATCGGTAAGTTCTGAGACGCTCCACGTTTCTTTTACGCCATGCCTGCAAATAAGCTTTGTACTTGCTGTTCGGTTTATCGTAATAAGCCTTAAACCAAGCACGTATCCTCTTTGCGTTTTTAGCGCGATAGGCTTTTTCTTTCTTTCTGGTCTTATTGGGATCAACCTTTCTAGCCTTTCTCTTCCATTGATTGTCGTATTCTCTCCACTTTTTAAGGTTTTTCCCGCGCCACCTGTAAGTAGCGGCCATGCGTTTTTGAGGATCTCTTTTATATTGAACGCGACTTTGCTTTTGTAAATGCTCACGATGTTCTCGGTAGTACTTCTTTTTGTACCAACTGTTGTTTTTATCCCGCCACGCTTTCATTCTCTTAAGCGTGCGTTCACGATTCTGGCGATACCATTCACGTTTGCGCTTTGTTATTTTCTTCTTGTTTTTGGCATACCGAAGTCGGTGGTATTCCAATATCGGCAGACCCTTTATGAATTTTGGGCCTTTCTTTGATTTGTCCATCCCTTAAATCTATCATATTTTTAATCCGTTTTCCTATAAACCTACAGTTAACCACTATATAACTGTTTATAAATTGGGAACCTCTGGAAGACCGCTGTACCAATCGCCTCCTTTGGATTTGGGACATCGGTACTATTCATAAATCTTTGGGTTAGAAAGATTCCGTAATCATAGACTTTCGAAGTGAACTCAGTCAGCAACGGATTCTTTTGCTCGCCATCTTTCGACGACGCGCGCGCCAAGACTCCGTATTTCATGTAATGCGAAAGAATGTCAGGGACAAGCAGTGGGCTCAAAAGCGTCGTCAGATTGACGTCCTTCTGCGAGTAGAACAACTCGATCGTGTCGGCCTGAATCGGCAACGGATAGAAGCCGTATTCCGCCGTGTCGATTTGGTCTTGGAACCACTGCTGCGGTGGACCGTTTTCCTGCTCCCACAACGAATTCTCGAGATCTAGATCGGTCTGCGTTGAGTTCTGGACTTCCTGAATCGACAAGACCGTAGCAACGCTCGACAGCAAACCAATCCTCTCCAGCCGAACCGCATCCGCGGATTGCGCATAAAAACGCGATGCCGGCGTGAGAGGAGTTTGTAAATTGTTGTAGATACAACGAGTCTTTAGAAGGAAGTCGTTTTCGACCTCGACCAGATACGCCAGCATCTCGGCTTGGGTAAACAGAATGTGATCTGGCTGACCTTCCGGAAACGTCGCTCCGAAAATCGGCTCGCCTACCGGGTGGTTGTTCACAAAAAGAGCGGTGAAACCGCCCGGACCAACCGTTGCGATCGTGACTACCTCTTGGGTTCCAGAACCATTTGCGCCAACGACAATCTGAGCGCCAGGATACATTCCAACAACACTGGAAACTGTTACAGCGTTGACCGTCCCGCCATCGATCGTAGTTCCGATATTGGTCGTATTGACGACAGCCGAAACAAGAACGTAGCTGACGTCCATCAGAATGTCATTGGCGAGAATCAGGCCCATGCTACCTCTGTTCCACGTCGGTCTGCTTGGCGGCAACTCCTACAGTCTTTGTGAAGCGCAGAGAGCCCTTGCGGGTAGCGAACTTGGAGAGCTCTTCCATCTTATTCAAGAAGCGATCAAGCACTGCCAGCGAGCTAAGAAGTTCCTGTCCTCCCTCCTTTATGCGCGCAGCGTGGCTCGCATAGTCGACCAGCGCATCCATGTACTCCTGCTGATAATCGACAGACTCCGCTCCGGTGTACGGCCGTGATTCGTAAACCGGAAACTGCACGACCGTTAGATAAACGGTTACCGGACCACTGCCAACAACCGGAGGGAAGATCCCAAACTTGTTGAATCCGAACGGAAACCATCCCTGAATCTTGGTGCTCGGAACTGAAGTATCGTAGCTTTCCCATCCCGGATCGAGCTTGTCCAATTCCCACCACGAATACTTGCGGATGTACCCTGGCCCATCCATTCGCAAAAGCGCCAAAGCGTTTGGAGGCATGGCCTGGAAAAAGCTGCCAGGCTGAATCGCAAAAGGAACAGACTGGCGAATCTGCGGCTCGCCCGTAGCGAGCGTGGCCATGTTCATCGCTTCAACTAGGAACGGATAAATCTCGTTCTGTAAATTCCAGAAGATAGGATCTGTCCGCTCTTCTTCCAATTGATCGAGAACCAGATTCGCCAAGTCTGAGATTTGAGTCATGTGTCCAATCGTCCATATATGGACAAATCAAAGTGAACGTAAAAACGCAATAAGCGCCTGTTGGTCGCTCGGCGAACGATGATTGAACAACCCAATCACAGTATTCGCTTCGGAGCCTTGCGATACGTGAGCCTGAATTGCGCACGGCAAAGTCGTACATCTTCCATCGTGGAGCAGAAACGCTCGCTGGCCGACGCCCCACAACGGTGCCGACCGAAACTCCTGCCCGGTCGCTGTGCCCTGTGTAACGCCATCGGCAAGTCCCACTCCGAGATTATGAACGAGCAAATCTGAGAATAGATTCACCTGCGCGTTAGAAATCGCCGTTGCTTCACTTGATGGGCCTGATACCAACACTGGCGTGTGGCACAACGCGCAACCCACCTCATTGAACACTTGCTGCCCCGGCATCGTCCCAAGCGGTACTGATGGCGCTGGCGCCGCGAGATCGCGCATGAACGCCGCAAACTCTTCGATGTCCGATAACACTTGCACTCCTGCAAGTGACGGATTCGACGTGTCCTCCGGGGTAGGATTGATGCGACAGCTTGCAGGCAGCACACTCCCCGGCATCGGACGCTCGGTCGGGAACAGTTCGTTCGACACGCCGACTTCGACGTTGTACGCCTCGCCAGCGAATACCAGGCCAGATTTATTCTGCGCCTTCCAACCAAATCGCGTAATCGTGCCATCGTTAGGATTCGTGTTGGTGTGCCCGGAGATCCCTAGCAACAGTTTCGCCAGCGGGTTAGCGTTCATGTTAGTGATGATGGCCTCGTTCGGGATGTTCTCGATAAGGCCAAGCCCAAACACCGGCGTCGGAATACGGAAGCTGGCATTGCCGAGCGCAAGTTCCTCTGCAAAGTTCGGCTGTGCAAGTGTGCATGTGGTGTTATCGGCGCGGCCAGTCACGGTGAAAAGGTCGTGAACACCACCGTCCGGCATTGCTGTATTGAGCGATCCGTCAGCGTTGTGGAAGTATTTGAGCCGCATCTCGCTAACCGGGCCATCTGGCGTGATGAACGGGGGGATAATGTTGATCGCGCCGTCAGCGTTGTAGTCAACCGTCGCCTGTGGATTCTGACCGACAAACGGATAGGCCGTGAGCGATGGCGATGTCCCGCCGATTGCTGGCTGCGCGTGGCACTCGCCGCAAGCCTTGAACGGCCCGGAGTTGTAGAACGGACCCAAGCCTCCAGGAAACGTCTCCGTCTCGACAAATCGCGCTGCACCGTCCTGCGCTTGTGCGAGTTGCGCTGCCGTCAAGCCGGGTAAAAATCCGCCTGCACCGATTGATCCACCGCGCGGCCCCGGATCAACCACCGCCGTCGTAACGGCTGGGGATTGTCCCTGCGTTCCCGCCGCAAGACACGCACACATCGCCACCAATACAACTGTTAGCATAGTCTTCATTTTGTCCGCCCTTCAGACCGGGCTGGGAAGCCCTATTAGTTGACTGCTTTCGCTCTCTTACGCTCTCTTGCACACACCCTACAGAACGTGCCTTTACCATCCGGCCTGACGTATGTGGTTGCCGCTGTGTATTCGTGCCCACGCGGGCAATGAGTCTTGTTCGCCTGTGGATGTCGGCCCTTGGCAACGCAATCCAAAAGATTTTCACTCTGCGTGCCGATAAAGAGATGTTTGGGATTGACACATCTTGTGTTATCGCATTTGTGCAAAACCTGAAGGCCAGATGCGCGGTCGAAACCTAAAAATAGCTGAGCCACGACCACATGAGCGCTCTGGTATTCTCCCCTGAACTTTCGCTTGGGGTAGCGTTGCGACGGCTGAGAGCGAAAATTCCAACAGCCAGTCTCCATGTCCAAGTCAACGTGGTCCATAAATGGCGACGATGTACCACGCGGAACTCCTTTTACTCCTCCCATGCTTTCTCCTTCCCTAGAAAAGTGGTCCAACTAAATAGACGTCCGAGCATGCTAAATCACTTGGATTGCTACAGTTCCCGCCAGGGTAAGCCATATTTGAACTGAACACAATATACTTACCATCCCGGCTAAGAGCAGCTCTCTGCTGTCCCCAAAATTCCGACGAATCATCCCTTGTCCTTGACCAGAACAGCCGGTAAATATCTCCGGTCGTGCCGCCGAGTCCACCTGTGTTCCCAACGCTTCCTACGTTGACGAGAATATCTTCGCTCTCATACGGGAAGAAGCAGTTGCCAGGGAGCGATGACCCCGCTTGGGTGTATTGGCTGCATGAGGTATTCGTTGGCGCAACGTAATTCGGACTGGTCGTCCACCATTCCGGGCTAGTAGGTCTGGAAGTATCGTCATAAGCAATGAGCGCCCATGGCTGCGACGGAGACGTTCCCGCCGTGCTGATATGCCCTCCGGTAAACGCGGTCGTGAAAACGCACGCCACGGCGTTGTTGGCGTCGTTCATGCTGGAATGTCCACCGTGATTTGGACACGGATCGTTCCCTTGACTTCCGTTTGGCGACGGGTCCCAGAGCGACAGAAACATATTCAGGCCGCCCGTCAAGCTCTGGTAAGAGTCTGTATGCGTGGTTCCGGTTTGCATGTTGAACAGCGTGCCGCCAGAGGTCACAAGAGATTTGCAGGACTGCCCTGCTGCGAAGGCTGACTTACACGCCGCATCCATGTTCGGCTCTGACTGTGTGCCGCTATTGGTGACTGCCTCCCATTCCACTTCCGCTCGATTATCTGTGGACATGATGATCTTGTGAATGCAGCCGTTCGCTACGTTCGTCGCGCCCATCGGGAACGGTGCCGCGCCCGAGCCTGAGTATTCAGAGTTGGCAAACACGCTGCATTTACCAGCCCCATTGGATAATGTGGATGTCCACGACGAAGTGATCGTATTCGAATTCAGGTTGTAACTGAATACGTCCACGTTCGCTACGCCGCTGACTGCCACATGCTCTCCGACGAGCGCGATGGTCGAGCCGTCGAGAGAAATTCTTGTCTCGTCGGTGATCGTAATGTACGTATATTGCGGCGAAGACGAGAAAGTGTGAACGGTGGCGAGACTAAGCGTGTTCGTCCCTGTGATCGTCGCGCTCATCAGGGAATTGTTATTCGTGTAATAGAAAAGCGCCGGATTCGTGGCACTCCACATAAACACAGTGGTTGGATTCGTGGCCGATGGCATGTTCGCGTTGTTCACGATAACTGTGCCGCTCAAATTGATGACGCACCATCCACCGCCTCCGCCGCACGTTCCCGCGCCCGCGACGAAGATATACGTGTCATTAGAGTTCATCGGTTCATGCGTTGAGTAGTAGTGAACCGTGTCTCCGCCGACCGTCAGCCGTTTGACGGTGCAACCCGTGCCGCCAAGCGCCACACCAAGCTGATCAACGTAGGTGCCACCCACGCTCGCTGGAGGCACAAAGCTCGCCCAGGATGGCGACGGCAAGTGCCCGGCGTGGTCATCCACTCCGCCGCACTTAGGAGTTCCTGGCGGCGCCGAAGCAACCACGGTGAATGAACCGGTGCCCGTGATAGTTCCGGTACCAGTAACAGACTGCCCAAACGCAGAACCGGCAACGAGAAACAAAATGACAGCTAAAGTGTTGCGCATAGATTTGCTCTTTCTCCGCAAGGCAAAGATGGCCAAGCCAATCACACCAAGAGTTCCACCGACCGCGATGACACCAGTTGTCGATGGCGCCGTAACCGTAACCGTGAACGATGAAGTACCTGGAGTCGATGGCGTGCCAGAGACAATCCCGGTCGCCGGGGCCACCGTCAATCCAGCCGGCAACCCACTTTCGATAGCGTAAGTGCAATTTATGCAAGGAGTGCCATTGAGCGCCACTGCGGCCACGGTCGCAATGCTCGCTGAGTAGGCGACCGACACAGTGCCCTGCGGCATCGTGAACGGCGAAGTCATCGAAACCGTATTTGACGGCGGGGGTGGCGGCGTAACCGCCGAAACGACAAGCGAAAACGATTGCGATACTGCGCCGGCAGAATTGCTGGCCGTAAAAGTTACCGGGAATGTACCAGAAGCAGTCGGCGTCCCACTAAAAACAGGAGAAGAAAAAGTCACACCCTCGGGCATGGCCCCGCTCTCGGCGATCTTCGGCGCCGGAGTTCCGGTTACGGTCACGGTAAAACTTCCGGGCATCCCTTGAGTAAACATCGTGCTCGAGGCGCTGGTAATTTTCGGAGCAACTGGCAACGGAGGAGGCGGAGGAGCGTTGACCGTAAGAATCGCAAGAGCACTCTTGACGGAACTTCCGCAACTTGAAACCACTACGGCAAGCGTGTCACCATCCATCGTAACGGTCGTGGCTGTGACCGTGTAACTCGATCTTGTGGCGCCAGTGATCGCTCCGCCGTTTCCGTACCACTGGTAATGAAGCGGACAAAATAAGGAAAAAGTTGAATTGTTCTTAGCCACGACACTGAAAGTCGCTGACGCAGGAGCCATAGCAACAACGCTCTTCGGTTGCGTCGTAATAGTCGGTACAGCAGATAAAGCCAACAGTGCAGCGATCAACAAAATTCGCATATTTTCCCCTTAATTAAACTTCGCGCAAATCCATCCAACCACATCGCTCGTTCCGCCTGTGATCGTAAAGCCCGTCGTGGTCGTCACGATCTTCGCCCCACCGGCCGTGGTTTCATCGGAAGGCACACATACCGGTCGCGTGACGTACGTTCCTGTAAACGTGTAGCTCGCCGTTCCACCCGAGAGCGTCAACCTTCCAACACCATCGGTGTTCGATGACGTCGTGCTTGCCAAAATCACGCCGGCCGACCCACCACCAATTACAAGTTGAGTCCCAGAACCAGTAAAAGCCAAACCATTGACGGACATATTCTCGGGCGTCGAAACCGTTGACCCGTTGTCCGTAAGGCTCGAGTTGATGAGCGAATTTGCCCCGTTAGCCTTGGGAAGAACATTCGTC